>UMHQ01016429.1_pt1 | contig 278396 bp, 272 predicted proteins | sample 1965531 | NCBI WGS metagenome assembly UMHQ01 (sample SAMEA4836098, study PRJEB28245) | human gut metagenome | biome: gut microbiome; material: fecal sample | place: Denmark | collected 2008 | reverse complement strand
TAATTAGAATAAATACTATTAATATAGAAGAAAAAAATATTAATGAAAAATTAGATAATAAAATAGCATGTGAAGAGAAACTAGAATATTTGTATGAACAAAAAAAAGAATTAGAAGAATTAAATAAAATAATAAATTTAGCAAAAGAGACATTGGAAGAATCTTATGATGAAATAAAAAAGAATATAACACCAAAATTCACAAAAGAATTATCAAATAACATAGAAATGATTTCTGATGGAAAATATAAAAAAGCAAATTTTAACTCAGATACAGGACTAACAATAGAAGCAGAAAATGGAGAATACATAGAATGTAATAAATTAAGTATAGGAACAATAGATCAATTATATTTATCTCTTAGATTATCTGCAACTAAAGAAATAACAAAAGAAACTATTCCAATAATACTAGACGAGAGTTTTGCATATTTTGATAACCAAAGATTAGAGAATGTTATAAAGTATTTAGATTCCAATTATAATAACCAAATTATTATTTTTACATGTACAAATAGAGAAAAAGAAATTTTAGATAAATTAAATATAGAATATAATTTAGTTAATCTGTAAAATGTAAGTTGAAAAATTTGCAATAGTTGTGTATAATAATTAGGTTAAAAGGAGAGATATATATGTTTGAAAAACTAGAAGACGTAGAGAAAAGGTTTGAAGAGGTTAGTAAAAAAATTAGTGACCCAGAAGTAATTGCAAGACAAAGCGAGTGGCAAAAGCTTATGAAAGAGCATGCTGCAATGGTAGATGTTGTAGAAAAATATAGAGAGTACAAAAAAGCAAATAAAGATTTAGAACAAGCAAAAGAAATGCTAAATGATAAAGAATTAAAAGAATTAGCAGAAATGGAAATAGAAGAAATAAAAGAAAAATTACCTAAAATAGAAGAAGAATTAAAAATATTATTAATTCCAAAAGATCCAGATGACGATAAAAATATAATCTGCGAAATAAGGGCAGGTGCTGGAGGAGAAGAAGCAGCATTATTTGCAGGAACATTATTTAGAATGTACTCAATGTATGCAGAAAATAGACATTGGAAAATAGATGTACTTAATGAAAATGAAACAGGACTTGGCGGATATAAAGAAATAACATTTATGGTTACAGGTAAAGGTGCATATAGTAGACTAAAATTCGAAAGTGGAGTTCATAGAGTTCAAAGAGTTCCAGATACAGAAAGCAGTGGAAGAATTCATACATCAACAGCAACAGTTGCAGTATTACCAGTTGTAGAAGATGTAGAAATAGAAATAAATCCAGCAGATGTAAAAATGGAAGTGTTTAGAGCATCAGGGGCAGGTGGACAACATGTAAATAAAACATCATCAGCAGTAAGATTAATACATGAACCAACAGGAATAGTAGCAGAATGTCAAACAGAAAGATCACAAACTCAAAATAGAGAGTATGCAATGAGATTATTAAAATCCAGAATATATGAACAAGAAAAAGCAAAACAAGACGCAGAACTTGCAAACGAAAGAAAATCACAAGTTGGTAGTGGAGATAGAAGTGAAAAGATAAGAACATATAACTACCCACAAGGAAGAATTACAGACCACAGAATAGGAATGAGTATATATCAAATGGAAAATTTCTTAAATGGTGGATTAGATGAAATGATAGACAATCTAATTGCAGCAGACAGAGCAGAAAAATTAAAAGGTGAATAATGCTGGAAAAACAATCCAGAAAACTGCAAAAATATGAGGTGAAATATAAGATTGGAAACTGATTCAAAAGAAAGAAAAGAAATAGAAGAATTTATTACAAAACATGAAAGAGCTCACTTTTTACAATCTCCAGAATGGGCAAAAGTAAAATCAGAGTGGAAACATGAAGAGATTATATTACATGACGAAAATGGTAAAATAAATGCATACTTAAGTGTGCTATTAAGAAAAGTTCCTGTTTTAAACAGATATATAATGTATGCACCAAGAGGACCAATATGTGATATATATAATGAAAAAATAATTAAAGAGTTAGCAGATGAAATTAGAAAAATTGCAAAAAAATATAAAGCATTTATATTTAGAGCAGATCCAGATGTTTTAGTAGATGACGAAGAGTTTAAAAGAATAATAAAAGAGGCTGGAATAAAAGTAAAACAAAATATTAAAAGTGTAAATGATGTAATACAACCTAAATATGTATTCAGGTTAAATCTAACAAATAAAACAGAAGAGGAAGTGTTACAATCATTTCATCAAAAAACTAGATACAACATTAGATTATCAGCAAGAAAAGGCGTTACTGTAAGAGTTGGAACAAAAGAAGATTTACCAGAATTTTATAAAACAATGAAAGAAACTGGAAGCAGAGATAACTTTATAATTAGAAGCATTGAATATTATGAAAAAATTTATGACTGCCTTGGACCAGAACATGTTAGAATAATGTTAGCAGAATATGAAGGAGAAGTTATTGCTGCAACAATGCCTATACTATATGGAAATAAAGTTTGGTATTTATACGGTGGAAGCAAAAATGAAAAAAGAAATTTAATGCCTAACTATTTACTACAATGGGAAATGATAAAATGGGCATTAGAAAATAAATGTGATGTATATGACTTTAGAGGAATTTCAGGATTTAAAGATGAACATTCAGATTCTTATGGGGTATATAAATTTAAAAAAGGATTTAATCCAGACTTTACAGAATTTATAGGAGAAATTTATATAATATTTAACCCAATAGTAAATAATTTATTTAAAGCGATGTCATATATATATAGAAAAATCGGCTACTTGAAAAATAAATAATGATAAATGGTCAGAGATAGAACTCTTAGGAAAACAATTTTTACAGGTTCTAATGTCTGACTTTTATTATTACGAAAACGTTACGAAAATATTACAAAAATGTAACATTTTCTATTGACTTTTTACCTAAAATATAATATTCTAGTAGCAGTAAAAAAATATACTGTAAAAATGGAGGAGTTTGTCTTGGCAATCGGTGATATAATTGTAGGTATCGACATAGGAACATCCAAAGTGAATACAAGCGTTGGCGAAGTTAATAGCTTTAATCAAATTGAAGTTATAGCAACAAGTGAATGCAAATGCTTTGGAATGAAAAAATCAAAAATCACAGATGAAGAAGAAATAGCTGCTGCAGTTGCAAAAACAATAAAATCTGCAGAAGAAGAAGCGAATATAAAAATACATTCAGCTTATGTTACAATACCAGGTAAATACGTTACAATTGTACAAAATAGTATTGTAAAAGAAGCAAAAGATAAATATGCTGGAATATCAACAAGAGATGTCACATCTGCAATAATGCAAGTTAGAGATATTGATATACCAGAAAATCAAGTTTTAATAGATATTATTGCAAATCAATTTATATTAGACAATGGTAGAATGATAGACGATCCAGTAGGAAGCCTAAGTTCATCATTTACAGTAAAAGGACAAGTTATATTAGCAGATAAAGAATATGTAAAACAATTAACAAGTGTTCTTAAAAAAGCAGGTATAGAAATAGATGGAATAGTTCCAAATGTACTTTCTGAAAGAGGACTTGTGCTAGACAAAAATGAATTAACAGATAATGTAATGATATTAGATATTGGAGCAGGAAATATAGACATAGGTGTGTTTGAAGGAAATACTTTTATTTATACAAATACAATTCCTTTAGGTGGAGATAATATTACATCAGATATTGCTTATGTTTTTAATATAACAGAAGAAGAAGCAGATAGATTAAAAAAACAATATGGATTAGCATTAAAATCATTTATAGATAACGATACAGACATAATTTTAAATACATATAAAGGCGAAGAGAGAACAAAAACAATAAAAAGCTCAGAGCTAATAGAAGTAATAGAAGCAAGAGTAGAAGAAATGTTCTCATTAGTAAATAAAGATATAACAAATGCAGGAGTAAAATCAAATATAAATAATGTTGTACTAACAGGTCAAGGAATAACAAATATAAATAAAAGCGATGTAGCAGGAAAAATAACATTAAATATACCTGTTAAAATATCAACTGGAAGACTAGTAAGTACAATAAAACCAAATTATAGATCTAGCTATGCATTAATTAAATATATTGCATCAAGACCATTTGCAAAGACTGTTTCTAGCAGTATTGACACAGTATCTGATGAAAATATATTTAGAAATATTTTAGAAAGAATAAAAGAATTTTTCTATTCATAATTAAGTTTTAAATTTTAAAAAAATATATTTGGAATAAGAAAGAAGTGCGAAAATAACTTTAAAATTCCAAACCCAAAAATGAAGGAGGATTAACACTATGATGGAAACAGATTACGATGAAAACAATAATTACATGATGGACGGAACAGCAACAATAAAAGTTATAGGTGTAGGAGGAGCAGGAAATAATGCTATAAATAGAATGATTGAATCAGGAATTAAAGGTGTAGAATTTATAGCAATAAATACAGATAGACAAGCTCTTCAATTATCAAAAGCAAGTTCTAAAATTCAAATAGGAGAAAAACTAACAAGAGGACTTGGTGCTGGGGCAAATCCAGACATTGGAATGCAAGCAGCAGAAGAAAGCAAAGCTGAAATTGCTGAAATGCTAAGAGGAGCAGATATGGTATTCGTTACAGCCGGAATGGGAGGCGGAACAGGAACAGGAGCAGCTCCAATAGTTGCAGCAGCAGCAAAAGAATTAGGAATATTAACAATAGGTGTTGTAACAAAACCATTTACATTTGAAGGAAAGAAAAGACTTACTCAAGCAGAAAAAGGAATTGCAAACTTAAAAGAAAAAGTAGATACATTAGTTGTAATACCAAATGATAAATTGTTACAAATTATTGATAGAAGAACATCAATTGTAGAAGCATTTAAAATGGCTGATGACGTTTTAAGGCAAGGTGTTCAAGGTATATCAGACTTAATTTCTGTACCAGGACTAATTAACTTAGACTTTGCTGACGTTAAAGCAGTAATGTTAAATACAGGTATGGCACACATGGGAATTGGTAGAGCAAGTGGAGAAAACAGAGCAGAAGATGCTGCGAAACAAGCTATTCAAAGTCCATTACTAGAAACATCAATAGAAGGAGCAAGAGGAGTTATAATAAACATTACAGGTGGAAACGATTTAGGATTACAAGAAGCAAATACAGCAGCAGAATTAGTACAAAGAAGTGTTGATCCAGAAGCAAATATTATATTTGGTGTAGTTACAGACGAAAACTTAGGAGATGAAATTTCAATTACAGTTATCGCAACAGGTTTTGAACAACAAGAACCACCAATTTCAAGCATAGGAGTTGAAAACTTAGTAACAAATACATGGAATAAAAAAATAAACTCAATACCAACTCCAGTAGAAAATAAAGACAATCAAAATGATTTAGACATACCTTCTTTCTTAAGAAAAAAAGGAAATAAATAATAAGGAAAAATCTTAAAAATCGCTAAAAGAAAAGTCGATTTTTCCTAAACAATAATTATTAAAATAAAAATGAATAAGAAATAATCTAAAATAGTAGATTATTTCTTTTTTTCGCCTTCACAAAATGACACATTATTTAAACAAACAGTAGTACAATATTTAGCACAGATTAGTATTCACAACTGTAATTTGTGTAAAAGAATACGAGGTGACCTATTGACCATATATATAGATATAATTTTTTTAGAAAATTTATTTATGAATTATATTATTATATTTGCAACTGGAATAATTATAAAAGCACCAAAAAAAATAATTAGAACCCTTGTAGCTAGTAGTATAGGAAGTGTTTATGCAGTACTTTCATATATATCAGTACTGGAAATATGTTCCAGTATATTTTTAAAAATAATACTTTCTATTGCCATGGTATATATTGCATTCAAACCATTAAATATAAAATTGTTTTTTAAAGAGTTTATAATATTTTATTTAACTTCATTTACATTTGGAGGAGTGGCTTTTGCACTTTTATATTTTGTAAGTCCACAAAACATATTAATGGAAAAACGGTGTGTTAATTGGTACATATCCAATAAAAATTGTACTAGCAGGAGGAATGGTTGGATTTATTATTATAACAACAGCATTTAAAAACATAAAAGGAAAATTAAGCAAAAAAGACATGCTTTGCAATATCAAAATAAATATAAACTCAAATAGTGTGTATACAAAAGCAATACTAGATACAGGAAACTTTTTAAAGGAACCAATTACAAAAATACCAGTAGCAGTTGTAGAAAAAGACGTATTAAAAGGAGTAATACCAGAAAAAATATTAAACAATCTATCAAATATTATAGAAGGGAAAGAAATAGATTTAGGAGAGTACCTATCAAAAATAAGACTAATACCATTTATGTCATTAGGGAAAGAAAATGGAATGCTAATAGGAATAAAAGCAGATGGACTAACAGTAAATACACAAGAAGATGTAGTATTTATAAAAAATATAATAATAGGTATATATGATGGCTCTTTAAGCAAAACAGGAAAATATAGAGCACTAATAGGTCTAGAACTTTTAGAAAACAAAGGAGGAAATGAAGAGAATGAACATATTAGAACTGTTAAAATCTAAAATTAGTACAATCTATGTTAAATATTTAAACAATGAGGAAATAGAAAATCTGCCGATTTTTTATATAGCAGGTAGTCAAAAATTACCTCCGCCATTAAGTTCGGATGAAGAGGAAGAATTATTAATTAAACTAGAAAATAAGGATTTAGAAGCAAGACAAATCTTAGTAGAAAGGAACCTAAGATTGGTAGTATATATTGCTAAAAAATTCGAAAATACAGGTGTAGGAATAGAAGATTTAATATCAATTGGAACAATAGGATTAATGAAAGCAATAAATACATTTAATATAAGTAAAAACATAAAACTTGCTACCTATGCTTCTAGATGTATAGAAAATGAAATCTTAATGTATCTAAGAAGAAGTAACAGAATAAAAGGTGAAATATCAATAGATGAGCCACTTAATCAAGATGGTGATGGAAATGAATTACTGCTTTCAGACATTTTGGGAACAGAACCAGATATTACTTCTAGAGGAATAGAAGACGAAGTGGATAAAGTATTACTAAAAGCCTCAATAGAAAAACTAAGTAATAGAGAGAAAAATATTATGGAATTAAGATTTGGTTTTATTAGTGGAACAGAAAAAACACAAAAAGAAGTGGCAGATATGCTAGGAATTTCGCAAAGTTATATATCAAGATTGGAAAAGAAAATTATGAACAAAATGAAAAAGGATATATTAAGCAAAACAGGATAGAGCTTTACTCTATCCTTCCTCCAAATCAGTTACATTTTCTAAACCAGAAATTTCTGTAAAAACAGAATTTATATTTACGTCCTTATGGTATCTGAAAAATAATTGAATATCAGTTATATTTTCTTCATTTGGTTGACCATTTTTTATTTTTTTAATATTAATACTATATTTATCTAATATTTTTTGTATTTCAGGTAAAGTATTTCTATAATCCTTAACAGTAAGAGTTAAAGAAACATTATTAAAATGGTCTAATGTTTCAGATAAATTGTGAGAATGAGAAAGAATAATATATACAAGTACTGTTCCAACAATTCCACCAATATAAAATCCTGCGCCAATACTAAGACCAATACAAGTAACTGCAAGTAAACTAGATGCAGTAGTTAATCCCTTTACATTAAAGCCATCTCTTAAAATAGTACCAGCACCAATAAATCCAATACCAGAAAGTAATTGAGCTGGTATTCTAGATGCATCAACAGAATAATTGTTGCTTAAATATTCACCACAAAGCATTATAAGTACTGCACTTACTCCAATAAGAGAGTGCGTTTTAAAGCCAGCAGGTTTATTTACAGATTCTCTTTCTGCACCAATAAAGCCTGCTAACAAAAAACCTAAAATAAGCCTAATTAAAACTTCAAACCAAAATGATGAAATAATAGCATAAAAAGTCGACATTAAAAACCTCCTTTTAATATTATAGATATATTATAATTTAATAATTAAATAAATAAAAGTAGATTATTTAAAATATTTACTAGTTTCTTCTAAATTGCAGAAATTATTTTGCCTAAAAACTTCATAAGCAACAATAGCAACAGAATTAGATAAATTAAGAGAACGTAAGGTTTCTCTCATTGGAATTCTTATGGTGTTTTCTAAATGTTCTTTTAATAAACCTTCTGGAAGTCCTTTGGTTTCCTTTCCAAACAAAAGAAAAACTTCATCTAATTTAGAATAATTAACATCAGAATAACAATGTTGCCCTTTTGTTGTAACTAAAAACATATTATTATTTACTGGATATTTTTTCAAAAAAGCAGATAAAGAATTATGTTCTTCTATGTCTAATTTATCCCAATAATCAAGACCAGCTCTTTTTACATATTTATCAGAAATTTCAAATCCTAAAGGCCTTACCAAATGCAATTTAGCACCAATTGCAGCACAAGTTCTTGCAATATTGCCTGTGTTTTGAGGAATTTCTGGTTCTACTAAAACTATATTTAAATTCATAAAAATCCCTTCCTTAAAAAACTGAATATAATTATAACATAGAATTGGAGAACAGTAAAATAAATTGGAATTTGTTTGACTTTTGTATTTTGAAATGCTAAACTCTTAATAATAAGGAAGAAATTAAATGAAAAATCAAAACAAAATAAAAATAATTAAAATAACATTAACAGTTGTAATATTAGTAGCACTAGCAATATTTTTTTGGAAAATTGCTCCATTTATGATGGATCTATCTACAACAGAAGGACAAATAACTTTTAAAAACAAAATAAATAGCATGGGATTTTTAGGATTGCTATTACTATTTAGTTTGCAAGTATTGCAAATATTATTAGTGGTATTACCAGGAGAACCATTTGAGGTACTTGCAGGAATGTGTTATGGTACATGGGGAGGATGGCTATTTATAACAGTATCTATACTTATTACTACAATAATAATATTCTTTTCTGTAAGAAAATTAGGAGAAAAATATTTATATAATTTCTTCAAAAAAGAAAAAGTGGAAAAAGTAATGAATAGTAAACTACTAAAAAACGAAACAAACTTAGAAATTATTTTATGCCTAATATTTTTCTTGCCAGGAACTCCAAAAGATTTATTTGTATATCTTGGAGGACTTTTACCAGTAAAACCACTAAGGTTTATATTAATAGCAACACTTGTAAGATTTCCATCTGTAATTACATCTACAATGGTTGGAGCAAATATTTCTAATGGAAATTGGAAAACAAGTTTATTAATATATTTAATTACATTTGTAATAACGGCAATAATTTTAGTAATACTTAAAATAAGAGATAAAAACAAAGAATTAATAGAAATTATAAAATAGAGTACAAAAAGAGCACAAAAAAAGGACTAAAAGTCCTTTTTTTGTTTTATTTTAACAATTTATTCATATTACACATAAATATAATACTTTCTATTATATCCATAATAGAATAAGCAATTAAGATAACTCCTAATGTAACTAATATTGTACCAGGTGCAAACATTACATAAACACCAGCAACAAGTATTAAAATAGATAGAAGTAAACTTAAAATCCAGTAGCCAGTGTCAGCTCCTTTAAGTCTTACAGAAAGGTCTAATCTTGCTATACCACTTAAAATTATCCATATACCTATAATAATTCTAAAAAATGAAGCAATTGCATTACCACTAACTGTTACAAGTATACCTAAAATTATACATAAAGCACCATATATAAGTCTGTAATCATAAAATAGATAATCATCTTTTGATGTAAAATAAGATATGACTTTAACAATTCCAATAGCAATAAGTAATACACCAATTACATAAGAAACTGCTTGAACCATAGCATCTGGATTTACAACAAGTAAAATACCTAAAAGTAAAAATACTAGTGAAGATAGTATAGATGTAAAGCCTGCTCTTTTTAATAAATCTTTCATTTCTCTCCCTCCATTCCGCCAAAATTATATCACTACTTAAAAATAAAAACAAGAGAAAAAGGGGACAGTGGGGAAAAAGGGGTCTGACCCCTTTTTCCCCACAGATTACAAAAGTTGATTTTTTTCGAGTTTTATTGTATAGTATTGTGCGAGGTTGATATTAATGAAAATTTTGATAGTTATAGACCAATTTGATGATGCAAATAATGGTACAACAATTTCTGCAAAAAGATTTGCAGAAGGGTTAATGAATTTAGGACATGAAGTATATGTTGTAAGTACAGGAAAACCAGCAAAAAATAAATATGTAGTTAAAAAATTGCCACTACCAATAATAGTTTCTAAAATAATAAAATCTCAAGGTATGACATTTGCTGTTCCAAACAAAGATGTATTAGAAGAGGCTATTTCAAAAGTTGATGTGGTCCATTTTTACATGCCATTTTTCTTATCTTATGAAGCGCTAGAAATAGCAGAAAAACTGGGAACACCACGTACAGCTGCTTTTCATGTACAACCAGAAAATATAACATATACAATAGGGCTTGGAAAAAATACAAAGGTAAATGATAAAATATATAGCTTCTTTAGAGATAAATTTTTCAATAAATTTAAACATATTCATTGCCCAAGTAACTTTATAGCAAATGAATTAAAAGAACATGGATATACTGCTAAAACTTATGTAATATCAAATGGAGTAGGCCCAGAATTCAAATATAGAAAAAATGAAAAAAGTCCTGAATTTAAAGATAAATTTGTAATTACAATGATAGGAAGATTATCAAATGAAAAAAGACAAGATTTAATATTTGAAGCAATTTCTAAATCAAAATATAGTGATAAAATTCAATTAGTACTTGCTGGGAAAGGACCAAAATATAATAAATATAAAAAATTAGGAGAAAAATTAGTAAATGAACCAGTAATAAGCTTTTTTGATAAAGAGCATTTATTAGAATTACTTGGGATGACAGACCTTTATATACATTCAGCAGATGCAGAGATAGAAGCAATATCTTGTATAGAAGCATTTGCATGTGGAATAGTTCCTATAATTGCGAATAGTCCAAAATCTGCAACTCCTCAATTTGCACTAGATGACAGAAGTTTATTTAAAGCAGGAAACAGTGATGATTTAGCTAAAAAAATTGATTACTGGATTGAAAATGAAGCTGAAAGAAAACAAATGGAAACAAAATATGCAGAACATGCAGAAAATTATAGAATAGAAAAAAGCATGAAAAAAATAGAAGGAATGTTTGAAGATGCAATTAGAGAATATAGAAAAAATTGAGGAAAATTTAGAAAATGAAGATGAGCATATAATAAACATGTGGACTCCCTTAGATATAGAAATCGATGAGGATTACGACTACATAAAAGAGGGAATAATGTTTAAAATTGCCTCAACTTTGCTATATATAATAGTTTGGCCAATATTGGTTGTATATAATAAAATAATGTACAATTTTAAAATATATGGAAGAAAAAATCTTACAAAAATAAAAACAGGAAAAATAACAGTATCAAACCATGTGCATCCAATGGATTGTACAATGAATGCAATTGCAAATACTCCAAAAAGTTTATACTTTGTAAGTATTAAATCAAATTTTGAAATACCAGTAATTAGGCATATTATTAGACTATTACATGCATTTCCAATACCAGAAGGATTGCACAATAAAGAAAAATTCTTTTTATCAATAAATAAATTATTAAAAGAAAATAAAACTGTGCACTTTTATCCAGAAGCATCATTGTGGCCATATTACAAAAAACTAAGAAAATTTAAAAATGGAGCATTTAAATTAGCCGTAGAAAATAATGTTCCAATTGTACCAATGGTATATAAATTTGTTAAACCATATGGAATAAGAAAATATATAAAAAAGAAGCCCTTTATAGAGCTTTACGTATTGCCAGCAATTTATCCAGACCAAAATCTAGATAAAAAGCAAGCCACAGAAAAATTAAAAAATGATGTGTATTTAAAAATGAAGCAAGAATTAGAAAGTTAAATTAAAATCTGGAACATATTCTTCTTCATGGTTTCCCAATTCTTGAATATACCCATTTTGTAAATCCAGAGAATATAAGTAGTTTAAAACTTCCTTATATTCTTTTTTATTTAATTTTCTGTTTATTAAAGAATCATTTTTTGCTTTATAAGTTGGAAAATATTGAGCCATTACACTTACATATATATCTTTTGGCAAATTTTCATTAATCCATTTTAAAATATTTTTTGTATTTTGAATATGATTTGGAAGAACTAAATGACGAATAATAACTCCTTTTTGAATAATTCCATTATCATCAAAAACAGCATTTCCAACTTGTGAGTACATTTCTTTTATAGCGTTTGTTGCAACTTCAAAATAATTATCCACATTAGAATACTTTTTAGACAATTCATTTGTGTAATATTTTAAATCAGGTAAATAAACATCAATATAGCCATTTAACATTTTTATTGTTTCTACATTTTCGTATCCATTAGAATTATATATAATTGGAATTTTTAACCCAGTTTTTCTTGCAAGTTTAATTGCTTCAATTATTTGGTACACATACATTGTAGGTGTTACTAAATTTATATTGTGAGCACCTTTTTCTTGTTGTTTAACAAAAATATCAGAAAGATTTTGTACAGTAATTTCTTTACCTTTTCCGTTCTTGGCTAATCTCATAGTTTTGGCAATATATACAATTCAAATTGCAATTAGTAAAAAACACTGTTCCAGAGCCGTTTGTTCCACTAATACAGGGTTCTTCAAACATATGCAAAGATGCAAGTGCAATCTTTAATGTATTATCACACTTACATCTACCTTTTTTTCCTTCTAATCTATTAACTTTACAATTATGTGGGCATAGAGTACAACTATTTAACATTTTTTAGTCCTTCTTTAAATAAATTGATTGTGATGGATATGCAAGGCCTATTTTTGCTTGATTTACCATATCTAATAAAGTGTAATTTATTTCTTCTTTGAATTTTAAATAATCAACGTATTCTAAAGCACTAGTTTTTAAGTCAATTGATAAATCAATTCCGTCAGCAGAAATTGTTTCAAAAAATACTTTTACAGTTTCATTAATAACTTGTGGGTGAGTTGTTAAAGCTAATTTTATATTTTCTGTTAATTGAGTTACTTTTTCTAAAGGAGTATCCAATTCAAGTGTAAGTACAATACGGAATCTTCTACAATCTCTTTTTGATGAATTTATAATATTATTATCTGTTAAAACACTGTTTGGAAGAACTATAACTTGATCATCAGCATTTCTTATTCTTGTTGTCCTAAATGTAATATCTTCTACAGTTCCAGAAAGATCACCAACAGTAATATAATCACCTATTTCAAAAGGTCTATCAGATATTATAGAAATACCTGCTAAAAAGCTTTTGGCAATATCTTGGGCAGCAAGTGCGATTACAACACTACTAATTCCAAGACCTGTTGCTAAACCACCTAAGTTATAACCAAGTTCAGTAATTAAAATAAATCCGGCTATTATATAAATTAATGCCTTAGCTACTTTACTAAAAAAGTTAATTGTTGTGTCATTTCCATCAAAGTTAAGTTTTTCACGTAATTTAGCAAATGATTCAGAATTTGAATCAAATAAATTAGAGAACCCTTTTGTAGCAAGTAATATAACACATATTTTAAATATTTTAGTTATAACAGCAAAGATATCTGCTGGTAATTTTAAAACCATAAATCCAATGTATATTCCAAGAATAACAAAGAATGATTTTAATGGTTTATAAAATCCATTATTTTTAATTTTATTTTTATCTTTAACTTTAAATTTAAACATCTTTACTATCATATATGCAATAGGCGAGCTTATTATTTTAAAAATTACAATAATCGCTAGTCCTATTCCAATATCTACTGCATTTTCAATAGTAAGATTTTTAAAAAAATCCAATATTTCATTTAAAAATTTCATATTTATCACCAATAACTATATTACCATATTTTAGAGTAATAAACAAATATATTAGTCATAAAATTTTAAGAGGAGGTATTTATGAGAAAGATTTTTTTAAGTATATTGCTAGTGGCAATAATTGTAGCAATTAGCACTCAGACATTTGCTTTTTCACAATCATCAGAAAAGCTATATAACGGAATAGATGTAAGTGAGTGGCAAGGGAATATAGACTTTGGAGAAGTTGCAAGATCCGGGATTGAAGTAGTATATATTAGAGCAAGTGAAGGAAGAGGCTATGTTGATCCATATTTTAGAGAGAATTACGAAAAGGCAAAAGCAAATGGATTAAGAACTGGTTTTTATCACTTTCTAACAGCAACAAATGTGGCAGAAGCAAAAGAAGAAGCGGAATTTTTTGTTAGCAATATAAAAGGTTTAGAACCAGATTGTAGATTAGCAATGGATTTTGAAGTGTTTGATGGCTTAGATGTTAGTACTATAAACGAAATTTCAAGAGTATTTTTAGAAGCGGTAGAAAAATTAAGTGGTAAAGAATGCGTAATTTATAGTGATGCATATAATGCAAGAACAGTATTTAGTAAAGAACTAGCAGAAGATTATCCTATTTGGGTTGCAGATTATTTTGTAGAAGAACCAGAAAGTAATGGTAAATGGAAATTTTGGGTAGGTTTTCAATATTCAGATAGAGGTAGAGTAAATGGAATAGATGGAAATGTAGATAGAGATTATTTTACAAATGGAGTATTTTTAAATAATGTGTCACAAATTCCAAAAGATACAGTAACAGATAAAAATCAAGAATTTAAATATATTAGGGTTAGCAGGGGAGAAACGTTAAGTGGTATTGCAATTAAATACAATACTTCATATCAATATTTGGCAAGAATAAATAGCATAGCAAATCCAAACTTAATTTATGTAGGTCAAGAATTAAGAGTTCCTATGTTAAGTGATTACAAAATACATGATACTAGTCATAGATTGTATATAGTAAGAAGAGGAAATACTTTAACACAAATAGCTAGAGAATATCGGAGTAACTATAAAAAGTATTGTAGAATTAAATGACATAGCAAATCCAAACTTAATTTATGTTGGAGAAACATTAAGAATACCAACAATAAACAGCTAAAATTTGCTTTTACTTAGAATGTGTGCTATACTTTATGTACACTAAAAAAGGAGGCTTTTTTATGTACAATCAAAAACACCCTAACCATCTTTATCTCAGGAAGTTTAAAGAACGGGACAAAGTAACAATTGGTAGGTGTATAGCACACAAAATACCATTCGGACCGGCAAAAATAAAAGATGCAAGTATTAACGATATGATTCAGGAAGTGGATAATGAATACACCTTGATAATTGCAGATAAAATGTCTGGAAACATGTTGGGAGTAATTCAGTTCTATGAACTTGCAAATATACTTTCAACAGACATTTGGCTGTTCCCTTGGTATGAGGATAATAGCCCATTTGCTACAGAGGCTGTAGAAGAATTTATCAATTATGTGAGAGAAAATGAACCTGAAGTAAAAAGGGTTCGTATGTATGCCACTAATGATAAGCCCCAGTTTATGGCGGCTGCTGTTAGAAATGGCTTCAGAAAAACTGATGATAATGAAAAAGAATGGGAAGTTAGAATTAGCTAAGTGTGCTTGCTGGTCTGGAGTTCCAGACCAGCATTCTTAATTTTAAAAAGATGAATATTTTTTGAATAATGGCATAAAATGTATAAAGTAGACACATATTTTTACGAAAGTGTTGACAAATACGCAAAAGAAGAGTATACTAATACAGTAGTAAAAATTGAATATCGCGGGGTGGAGCAGTTGGCAGCTCGTCGGGCTCATAACCCGAAGGTCGTAAGTTCGAGTCTTACCCCCGCAACCAAATTGAAATAGGCATTTTGTAGAAATACAAAGTGCTTATTTTTTGCGTTTTGACCACTTAACTGACCACAACCAGAACGAGATATAATGGAGATAAAATTATTTAATATACAAATATAAAAAAATTTAATTGTAAAAAATTTACAAACATCTTTAAAAATACTCTAAAATATGATAAAATTCAACATAGAAATACTATATAAAGGAGGAATAGATTTGGAACCTTTAAAATATTACCAAGAGGAAAATGCATTAAAATTTTACCTATTAGATTGTCGGTTCAGGATTAATGAATTTAATTATTTTTCCAGATGATACAGTAATGCTTTTTGATTGTAATGTAACAGAAGAAAAAGAGGAAGAATTAATTAAATTTTTAGATAGATGTATTCCTAAAAGATATGATAGTAACAAGAATGAATTTGTAAAAGAAATAGATATTTTTGTAAATTCACATAGGGATATTGATCATCTTAGAGGATTAAAGAAAGTAAACGAAAATTTTAAAATAAAATCTATCTGGGATTCTGGACAAACTGGCGCAAGTACTGATGGCGATGATTATAATTATTATATGTATTTAAGAAGAGAATTGAAAAAAGATAATAAATTGTTTGTTCCCACACCATCAAATATTCCAGTATGCACAATTTCAAGTGCACAAATATATTGTTTGGCAGCAGAAGAAGATTTTCAAGAGAACTATATAAATGAAGTAAGAATGCAAGCTAAAATTCAACATACTAACTCAATGGTTCTACTAATTGTATATGCTGGAAGAAAAATGTTATTAACTGGTGATTCAGATTGGAAAAGCTGGAAAGAAAAAATAGTTCCAAACTTTTCAAAATATAGTATTAATTATGAAAATACAGACATATTGGTTGCAAGTCATCATGGCTCAAGAAGTTTCTTTACAGATGAAGCTAATGAACATATAGATGAAAAGACAAACCCTGATACTACATATTTAGAATCTATCAAATTAATAAATCCTAGTATAACATTAATTTCATGTGGTAAATTTAAAGAATATCATCATCCAAATCAAGAGGCTGTTCAGTTATATGAAACATATACAAGCAACAAGCAGGTTTATACAACAAATAAATTAGGGACAATATGCGGAATTATAAATTATAATGGATATTTTGCTGTTGTACCTAATAGATTTCATTCAATAAACAAAAAGCATCCTGCTGGATTTAATATTGCTTGTAAAACTTTAATAAATGGAGAATTGCAAAATGTTAATAACGGAGATACATTGCCAGTTGGATATAATTTAAAATTTAAAATTACAAGCTGGGGAGATATAATAAATAATAATGATACAATAGGTATATGGTGGGAAGTATCTAATTCAGGCAAAGATGAAGACTGTGAACATCAAGAAATTTATTATAAATCTGATGATGAAAAAACAGAAAGAATTTCATTTTCAAGAGATTTAGCTTATGTAGGAACTCACTTATTAAGGTGCAGAATTAAAAATGCTAAAAAGAATTTTGATGAAACAAAAATATTTGTAGTAAAAGGAACAAAAAATTTTAATTAAAAAACAAAGGAGACTTAATTGTGCGCAATATAAAAAAAGAATATAAAAAATATGTTGTAAGTTATTTTTTAATATATATTATAATAAATATAGTAATAATTGCATTTAATAATAATTTGATAAGTAGCGATATTTTAAACATATTACAAAACAATGAATTTATTATAAAACCACTTTATTCTATAATAGCTATTCCTTTAATAACTATTATTGGATTAGTAATCATGAATTCAGTATCTTCAAAATTTAAAGAGATCATTATATTTTGGAAACTAAAATATGCATTACCTGGATTTAGATGGCAATCAAAGATAGCACGTAAAGATAGTAAGTTAAATATAGAAATATTAAATAAAAAATATGGTAAGAACTTATCGCCTCAGAAACAACAAGATATATGGTATAAAGCATACCAAAGATATAAAAGTGATGAAGGAATATTAGAGTCGCATAAAGAGTATTTATTTTCAAGAGATCTATGCACAACAACAGTATTGCTTATACCTATAATAGTAATAATATACTTATTTAGTAAAATATATTTTAATCTACATATATCTTTTTTAATTATAAATATAATTATATTAATTTCTATATATTTATTACTAGTGTGGATAACTAGAAATAGTGCTAATAGGTTTGTATGTAATGTGTTAGCTTTAGATAGTATAAATAAGTAATTTATAAATGTGTAATGAACCATAATATAACAGTAAACGAAGAAAACCTAGATTAATTCTAGGCTTTCTTCGTTTCATCTAATATCTATAATCTATTTTCAAAAATGGAGGTAATGTAATAATGTCAACATTTTTCACATTTAAAGATAGAAAAATTATATTAAAGAATGAACGGAGAACATTACGGATATTTAAATGGTTTTGAATATAATATTGGAGAAAAACTATTTGAATTTATCACAATGGACTATGATGACATAGATAAATTAAAAGAATTATATTCAGAATTAATACAGGTAGTTGCAGATGGAAAGTTAAATAATAAAGAATATGATTTGTATTTCGATATTAATAATATCTTAGAAAAATGTTTAGAGTTCTCTCCATATACACATTTCTATAATCAAATATTAGTAGATACAATAATTAAAACATATAATATGAATTTTATTAGGTCGGATTTATTAATTAAAAGTGATATAAAATTTAATTATAATGAGGGATTCAATAAAAAAGAAACAAGTATACATGAAATTTTGTTAGAGAAAGATGAAGATAAAAAGAATACAACAATATTAGTAAGAGATTGTTTTCAAAAAGTATCGGGAATAACAGAGAAAAGAAATAATAACTTTTTAGAATTTTTTAATGAAGTAAAAGATGCTTTAACAATGGATTTTAAAGAAAAGGTAAATGAATACAATAAAAGAATAACTTTAATGGCAGAGTATTCAAATGATAAACTGATAAGAGATTTAACTCCAGAACAAAAGATTTATTTGTATGAATCTACAGGAGTATTTAACTTAAATTATTTAAATTTATCTCCAACAAATACAATATTTCTAGATACAGCATTTAAAACAAAGTATATTGCTAATGGTAGTTTAACAAAAGAAGAAAAAAGATTAGAAGTATTAGAAATTGCTAAAAAAATAAAAGAAAAAAATATTGAAGTTCAAGAAATATATGAATTAGATAATAGCGAAGATCAGATAAGATTTGAATTATTCAAAGTAATACAAAACAACTTTGTAATAAAAAAATGTGCAAATTGTGGTAGATTATTTATTCCACTTAAAACTGATAAACAATATTGTGATAATTTATACTTAAACACAGGCAAGAGTTGTGCTGAGATTGGTGCAACAAAAAAACATAAAGAAAAAATATCAGATAGTTTAATTTTAAAAGAATTTCAAAGAGAATATAAAAGAATGTATGGTTTACATTACAATAATAGTAAAAAATTTACAGAAGCAAAATTCAAAAAGTGGTCTAAACAAGCAAGAGAATTAAGAGATAAAAATACGGATGATAAAATAGAAGATTTTAAGGAAGAGTTGAAAAATTTAAGTAAAATATATTATGATTTTGATAAAATTTAAAGATTATATGATATAATAAAAGTGTAGAATTATAGCGAAAAATCACAAAGGAATAAAAAATATGGATTTAAATGTTTTTAATGTAGAGAAATTTAATATAATACAAGATGAAGAAAATTATTATTTCTTTAGAGCTTTAAACATGGCAGACAATAATGATATTGAGCAACAAACAACTGTATCTGTAGATGGAAAGATTGAACGTATAAGAACAGACAGAGAAAGATATGACGGTAAAACTAAGTATACGGAAGATTCTAAACTTACCTTAGAAGAAATATATGACCATATAAAAATGCACTATAGAAAGGACACAAATTGTATATCACTTACAAGCAATAGTAATGTTGCAGTGAATTATGGAAGAGGTTCATATAAGGATACATATGTTATGGTAAAAATTCCTAAAAAGGAATTTGGAGAAAAAACTGTAGCTGCTGGACAATATATGTTACAAGAATTATATTCAAGAGTACAACAAGCAGTAGAAAATTTGCCAGAAGAAGATAAAAAAGAAATTTCAGGCATTTTTGAAGATATAGAAGAGGCTACAGAAAATACAACTTTACAAGATATAATTGCAAAAAGATATACAGCAAAAAGTGGAGAACTAAATCCAGAGAAAGCACATTTAAGAAAAGGGATAACTTATAGTTCACCAAAAGCAAGAATTAGTAGTTATCAATCATTAGAGGAAGAACAATTATTAGAAGTAAATAAAGTATACGCTAAACTTGCAATACTAGAAAATGAAAATATACTAAAGCATGTAATTCCACATTCATCTAATTCAAAATTAAGAGAAACAATAGGAAATGCTTTCTCATCTACAGAAGTAATTCATTATGGAGATATAAAACAAGAAAGCATATTGCAAATCTCTAAAGAAGTTGTTGATATATTTGCATTAATACAACAAGTAAATGGTATTGACAAAAATAAATTAGAACAATTAAAATCAGCACTAATAAAAGCTGTGCAAAGTGGAAAACAAATTCCACAAATACCAGAAATTACTTCACAAGTAAAGAAAAATATTTCAATAGAAGAAATGTACGAACTAACTGAAGGAAAAGTAGAATATGGAAAAGCAAATTCTATTGTAAAAAACATGTTTTATTTGAGTAAATCAAGGCAAAATGCAATAGCACTTTCAAATGCTTTAAGTGTGATATTAGGAAATAATTCAGGATTTGAAGATATAATACAATACATAAGAGAAAATGGATTTAGAGTAGAGCCAGAAATAATATCAAGGAAAAGTGGAAAAGGTGTAAAGTTAAGTGAATCTGTAAATTTGAATTTACAACAAGAAGAACAATCATTAGTAGATGAAATAAGAAAACTATCATCTGAAGAATTAGATATGGTTCTGCAAAATGGTGGACTTTATAATGCTCAAGATATTATAACAACAACATTTAGTAATATAAGAGAAAGTGAAAAGATAGATAAATCAAGATATTATGCAGAAGCTATAATTGCTCAATATAATTGGCAAGATATAGGAATAGAAGAATTTAAAGTTTCAGAAAGAAATGAGTTAATAAAAAGACTTCAAGAAAGAAATTGTGTAGAAATATATGAAGGATTACAACAACTTGGAATTGAAGAAAGTCAAATACCAACAATATTATTAAATATTGCAACAAGAGACGGCTTTTATGAACAATATATGCAAGGCAATTTAGAACAACTATTAAATACAAGACAAGATGTTTTACAAAATAATATTAATATAGAAGTTGTTGAAAGATTTTTAGGCTATTATGATATACAAAATACAGGAATACGATTAAAAGATTATCAACAAAGAGCTTATGATAATATAAATAAAATATTTGAAGACAAGAAATTTGCACAAGTGATACTTCCAACAGGTGCTGGTAAAAGCTTTGTTGCTTTAGCACAAATGCAACAATATGCTTTAACACATCCGAATGAAAAAATGCTTTATTTAGCACCACAAGATGAAATATTAAATCAAATAAAAAGTTATATAGTAAAATATGTGCATGGAAAAAAAGGAACAGTTGGAAAAACAGAAGATGAAATAATTGCAGAAATATTTCCGAATATAACATTTGAAACATATTCAGGTTTACTTGCTAAAAGAGGTCAGGAAGTAATAAAAAATCAATATGGAATGATTGTATTAGATGAGCTACATAGAACAGGTGCAAAAGAATGGGAAGGAAAAATTGATACACTATTTGAAAATCAAGATAAAAATGTAAAAGTATTAGGAATAACAGCAACACCAACAAGAGATGTTGATGGAAGAGATATGGCAAATGAAACAGCGAAAAAGCTTGGATATACAGATGAAGAGATTAGCCAAAGAAAACATTTAGCATCAAATATGACATTGGAAAATGCAATAAGAATGGGATATGTAGTAAATCCTAAACTTGTTTATTGTAAATATGATTTGATTTCATCAGGTAAAATGGACGAATTAAGAGCGAGAATCGATAGTATAGAGGATGAAAACAAAAGAGCAGAAGAATTACAAAAATATAATGAGTTGAGACAAAAATTAAATAGGGAAATAGATGCAGAAATTGGAGAAGAAGCAAGAAAAAAACTAGAAGAAGATGCCAGAAAAAATCTTGATAGTGGAATTGGAAAAGAAGAAATACTAAGACAAAATGTAAAAAAAAGGCGGAAAATATATAGTATTTATTCCTGTATCAGATCAAGGCGATATAGAAGATGAAAATGGAAATAGAATTGGTACAAAAACTGGAGAAGATAAGATAAAGGCATATCAAGATTATTTGAATAAAATGTTTGAAGGAACAGAGATTGTACCACAATTACATTCATTACTTGGAAGCTATAGTAAAGATAAAAACAAAGAAGAAATTGACAGCTTTGAATCAGATAATTCAGAAAAAACAAAGTTTATGGTTGTAATGAATAAAGCAAATGAAGGATTACATATTGATGGAGTTGATGGAATTATATGGTTTAGAGCATTAGATGAAAACTCAAGAATATTATATTTGCAACAACTAGGACGTGCAATATATGCATTAGATGAAGATAATCCGTTACCAGATGATAAAAGACCAATTGTTATAGATTTGGCAAATAATTCATTAACTGTAAAAATAGAAAAAGAATTTGAAAACGTAAAATCAATAGATGATTTAGAGGCTTTAACAATTGTAATAGAATGGATTGAACAACATGATGGAATGTTACCAGACAGAAATAGTTCTAATAAGCAAGAGCAACATTACTATGCTGTTTTAAGAAGAATTCAGAGTAAATATAGTAAATATTTAGATGGATTTGATAATTTTGAAGATTTAAAAGAAGAAGATAAATCAAGAATACAAGAGATTATTGACTTGGCTACTGAAATTGATTTATGGAATATGGATTTACCACCAATACCTAAAACAAAAGGAAGTAAAGATGAACTTGATCCATTTACAATTGAAGGAGTATTAAGAGATTTTGTTGAATTCGAAAATGAAATAGATGGAATAGAAAAAGAAAGAGCGATATCAAAATTTGTGAAAGTATGTGAAGCACTTTCTAGACAGGGGTTTGATTTTGAAAATATTAAGTATACAAAACAAATTGAAATTGGAGATGGAGAAAAGCAGACAATATATAAAACATTAGCAGACATACAAAAAGAATATCCACAGATAGATATTGAAAGAATAATGGAAGAAATAGGGGTTGATTTAGATTACCAGTTTGCTAGGATTAGAACTCGTGCATGTCAAGCAATTAAAGGAAATATAGATGATACTCCTATAAGTGACTATGAAGAAAAAAAATTAATAGAGTTAGGAGTAATAAAATTAGAAAAAGAGAGTTCAATATCGAGATTTGTGAAAGTATGTAAGTCATTAGCAAAACAAGGTTTTGACTTTGAAAATGCTACTTATACAAAACAAATTAAGAAAAAAGGGAAAAAAAATACAATTCATAAAACATTAAAAGATATAAAACAAGAATATCCGGACATAGATATAGAGAAAGTAATAGAAGAAGCAGAAGTCGATTTAGATTACCCTATAGGTAGTGCACATAGTCAAGCGAGCTCAACACTTAGAGGTTATGGAACCACACCAGTAACTAATGAGGAAAGACAAGAATTAATCAGCCTTGGAGTAATAAAAGTAAAAAGAGAAAGTTCTATGTCAAAATTCGTGAGAGTATGTGAACTATTAGCAAAACAAGGTTTTGATTTTTCTAGCTATGATTTCTCCAAAACAATAGAAAAGGATGGAAAGAAAATTAAAACTAAAAAAACATTAGAAGATATAAAACAAGAATATCCGGACATAGATATAGAGAAAGTAATAGAAGAAGCAAAAGTCAATTTAGATTACCCTATAGGAAATAAAAGAAATACAGCTGTAGGAGCTTGTAAAAATAAAGGTGAAACACCAATAACAGAAGAACAAAAGAAAAAATTAATAAATTTAGGAGTAGTTCAGTTAGAAAAGGAAAGTTCAATGTCAGAATTTGTTAGAGTTTGTGAGTCGCTACAAAGACAGGGTTTTGATTTTTACAAGTATAAATATACCAATAGATTAATTATAGATGGAAAAAAAATCACTTTATGTAAAACATTAAAAGACATTCGCGAAGAATGTCCTGATATTGATATAGATAAAGTAATAATGGAGACAGGTGTCGATATAGACTATTCAATTGGCATGAAAAGAAAATTAGCTAGAAATGCAGCTAATGGAAAAGGAACAACTACAATAACAGAAGAAGAAAAGCAAACATTAATAAATATAGGTATTCTAAGTATAGAAAATAGATTAGAACAGATAAAACAACAACGAGAGGAAGCTAAAAACAAAAATGATCAAGTGCGAGAATTTGAAGAGCAAGTCGCAGAACAACTTAAGAAAAGAGGGAAAATCCATGAAGAACAATAAGTTAATAAAATATAATGATAATTTATTTATCAAAATATTCCACTTTTTTAAGAAATTATTTTCAAGAAAAAATATATCGGACGGTAAAAATATTAATGAAAAAACAATTACTGACAGTAAAAATAAAGTTGATTTTCTTGAAAATGTAAAATTTAAGGAAAATGAAGAAGAAAAAAGACTAAAGCAATTAAAATTACAATATGATAATGGAGAAATTGATGAAGATGATTTAACAGAAGAAGAAATTGAAAAACTTGTTACTCTATATGAAAAGGAAACAGAAGAATTAAATGTAGATACAGCAAAAAGAAAAAATCATATTGCTCAAATGTTAAAAGAATTGAAATCTTCTTAATTATAAAACTGCTTAAAGTAAATGGTAAAAACATATAAAATTAAATTGACCACTTTTTTGACCACAACCCAAACGAGAAATAATGGAAATATTGAGATATAAAAAATAAGTGTTGTTCTGGAAACCTTACAGAATAGCACTTTTTTAAATTATATGGAAATAATGAAATTCATTGGTTGCACCTCATAACCCGAAGGTCGTAAGTTCGAGTCTTACCCCCGCAACCAAAGGATAAATACTTACAGTTTCAACGACTGTGGGTATTTTTTATGCTGCAAATTGGTTGCAATAATGCTTTAAAATGGCAATATTATGTCAAATTGGGTAAAAATTGGGTAAAATAATTACCTCAAATGCCTTAAATATCAATAAAAATTCATTAAAATTTTATACTTTTTTAAACATAATAAAAGGCAATGGGAAATCTAAATTAATATTTAGTTGCCTTTTATTTTTTATCGTGAAAATTTGTAATTTGTGAAAATTAGAAAAAAGTTCAAATTAAGACCTTGTTGGTAATAACAAGTTTTCTAGTGCATAGCCAGCTTTTCTATTATGAGAAAGTAGTGGATGCACATAAAAATCAAGTGTAGTACTTATTTGTGCATGACCTAGTCTCGCAGAAATTACTGCTATATCAATATTTTGTGCAACTAGTAAACTTGCATTTGTATGTCTTAATCCGTGAAAATTAATTACAGGTAATCCTATTTGACCAACATATTTTACAAACCATTTGCTAATTGTAGAAGGATGCATTGGTTTGCCATCTACTTGTACAAATAACCTATCAGAATTAGTCCATAATTCGCCGTAAATCGATTTTTGTTCTTCATACCATAACTTATATTTCTCAAGTAAAGAAATAATAAATTCAGGTATTGCAATTTCTCTAATGGAACTTTCTGTTTTTGGAACTTTTGTGAAAACTCCCATATCTGCTAGGTATTGACTAGAACGATTAATACTAATTATTCCATTTTTAAAATCAACATCTGTCCATTCTAATCCCATTAATTCACCTAAACGAACACCAGTAAATACTGTAAGGATGATTGCAACTTTGTATTTAGTATCTTCGCTAGATAATAGTTCTAAATTTTCTAGTAATATTTTAGTTTGTTCATCATCATAAGATTTTCTTTTTGGTTTTCTAGCTTTAGGTGGTTGAACACGTTCAGCAGGATTCGCTACTATTAATTGCCAATAAACTGCTTTATGAAGCATTGCTCTTAATAATCTGTGATGCTCTAGAATTGTTTTACCAGATAAGGGCTTTTTTGTTTTTGAACCATTGTTACCTTTTTTCCTAACTAACTGAGTATCTTTTTCAAGTAAGTCATAGAATTTCATAATGTCAGTTGGTTTAATTTTGTTAATATAGAAATGCCCAAAGTATGGTAAAAGTCTTGTCTCTAACATTCGGCAATATCGTTTATATGTTGATGGAGCAAGTTCTTTTGAACCATAATCTCTTTTCCATATTTCTGTAAATTCAGAAAATTTAAGAGATTTACCATCAATTACTAAACCATTTTGTACTTCAGTAACAAATTTTGCTAGTTCAACTTCTGCATCTTTTTTAGTCCCGTGTACTGTTTTTCTGTGTATCATAGGTTTTCCATTTAGGTCAAATCCTTCAGATACTGTTAGCCTGTAACTATTTTTTCCTCTTTTTTCTATACTCCCAGCCATTACTGATTTCACCTCCTTTCAAGTATGCCTATGGGTGGGAGAAGTGTTTAATTAAATTGTTAACAAAGATATTGTATAACAATAGTTAACAAAAAGCAATAGTTTTCAAAAAGAAACTTAAAAAATTTATATATAAATAAAATCACATATTGCGAAAAATGATGAATATTTGGAAATTACTGGATTTTACGTGAAAAATGTGATATTATTTGTGAAAGAGAGGAAAGAAAAATGAATTTAAGGGAATTAAATATAATATATAATAAAGCACCTAATTTTATGCAATTAACAGATGCACAAATAATAGGTTTATATATGATTTTTGAAAATGATTTTGTCCAATTTGCTATTGAAATAAGATATTCTGATAAGGGAGAAAATAAAATCGGATTATTTGGATTTGATATAGAAAATAAAAAGATATTGAATCTAACAAAAAAGGAATATATAAATTTATTAGATAAAATAAATAAAGTAAATAAAGGTAACCAATATCTTATAATAAAAGAAGGCCTAGAAAAGCTAAAGGAGACTAAAAATATAGTTGAGTGTGATAAATATTTTGTTGTAACAGATGAAAATTCAACACAACCTAAATATAAGTCAAAATCTTATATAGATTTTAATGAAATAGATTATAAAATAAATACTAGTACATCTGTATTATATTGTTCACCTAGTATAGCTACTTCATATACAAAGTTCAAAATTGATAAGATAGATAAAAATAAATTAAAAGATATAAATTACTTAACTAATGTAGAAATTAATATAGAATACAACGATAATATGTATAATGATTTCGGCAATATAAGAAAAATAGAAAAAATTAATGATGAATTAGAAATAATTATAGAGCCAATACAAGTTACTTTATTAGAGACCCTTATGATGGATGAAATATATTTTAATCAGATAACACCTGAAGAAATGATGAAGGTAATGTCAAATCTTACAAATGCTTTTGAAGTAGGCAAGGGAAATGTAGAAAAAAGAAATGCCAAAAAATATAAATATATTACTACATTGAATAATTTTGAATTAATAGATGAAGTATTGCAAATAGGAGATGTTATTTTTTCAAAAAAGGTAGAAGACGTAGATATTACAAAAATCAAACCTAATTCAAAAAAATATATTTATGTTTCTACATATATAACTGCAGAAACAATAGCAGAAGCTCAAAAAATAGCCATACAAAAAATCGAAAACACCTTAAATATAATGCAACTTATAGAAAAGAATAGCTATTTTTATAAATTGTATAATGAAAAAGAAGAAATCAATGAATGGGATGTTAGAAAAATTTTTATTGATTATAGGATGGGAGAAAAATTCTATATTTTTAATATATTTGAAACTGAACAAAGTGTATACGGATCAAATAGAGAAATAATTATAAAAAATTATGGATGTTTAAGCCCTCAATGCGATCTTGTAGTATACAATGATGAAATAAATCAATTAATATTAAATAATATAAATAAAGAAAATAACCTATCAAATGCTATTTATTGGCTTAATAAAGGAATTGAAGAAATAAATGTTGATTTAAATAAATGTGTATTGTACTTGAATATAGCACTTGAATATTGTGCTAATGGAGAAAAGGGGGAGTCTTTCTTTGTACAACAAGAAGAAGCTGGAGAAATATTTAAAAATATAAGTAACTATATAGAAGAAAACTATAGCCATAACGAAGTTGCAAATGAAATAAAAAATAAATTGAAATGGACATTAGCATCAGCTTCTCTTAAAAATAGGTTTGAAACTATGCTTAAAAAATTAAATATAAATTATACTGAAGAACAATTTGATACTTATAATAAAATAAGAGATGCTAGAAATGATATAATACATGGAAGAAAAAAAGTCGAGATACAAAAACATGATATAATAAATTGCTATATGTTTTTGTCAAAAGTAATGTTTTATAAATTGAAGGAGAATTAAGAATGAACTTATATGAATGTATATTGCAGTTTTCTAATTGCATAAAAGAAAAGGAAGAAGTAAAAGAATTAATAGAAAAATATAATAAAGTTATTAGACTTAGAAAAAATATAAAATATAGCTTTTTTTTCTCTTTTGTGGATGGAAAAGAATTTTATCATTTTTTTGCACCTAACGTGGCTATGCAAATAATTAATAATATTTATAAAGCTAATGATTTTTCAATTATTTCGAAAGAAATTTGTGAGTTAATTATTAATAATGAAGACATAAAGGAATATGTTAGAAGTTCTACAAAAATTAATGAGATAGTATTACAAGAAATAATGTCATTGTTTAATTCAGAAGATTTTAAAGGTGATGTTAAAACAGTATATAAATATAACAAATTATCTGAAAAATTAGGTTATATAGGATTTATAAAAAATATGAGAATTATGGCTGGAAAAGGAGAATTATTAAATAAATATTTTCAAGAAAGGAAAAAAATTATTGAAGAAAGTGTAAAATTGTTTCCGATACATGGATTTAACGATGAATTTTTAAAAAGTGTTTATGAACAGAAAATTACAAAAGAATTAGTTGACTCTGTTGAAAAATTTAATTTGGTATTATACATAATTGAGAGAATGGTATATTGTAATGTATATGACAAGATAATATATTTAGAAAGAGAGAATGTCAAAGTAGTAAGTGAAACAGAAAAATTAAATATGATTTATAAAAAATTTGAAATTAATGATGATAAATTTATTTTTACGCATTTTCCTATATTGACAATAGATAATAATTACTATTTTCCATATAGTGAACAGTTTGAACTTGTAAAAGGAGAATCAACTTTTAAGTGTTTTACATGTAAACTAGGAGAAAAAAATGCATTATTAGATTTATCAATAACAGACACAATAGAGTTATTTAGAGAGGAAGAAATATAATTTAGAAAAGAAATGTATATAAAAAATAATAAAATTTCAAAAAAACATCATTATATACCACAGTTTTTTCTTAAATCATTTGCTATAAAAGAAGGAAAAAAATATATAATAAATGTATTTGATAAACAAAACTTAAATAAATTCACTAATTCAGTGGATAATATAGGATATATTAAAAATTTTCATACAATTAAAGTTGATGGAGAAGATTCGGACTTTATTGAAAAGGCACATAATGAAGTTTATGAGAGAAAATATTCAATACGATATAAAACAATATTAAGAAAATTTGAAAATATTAGACAAGATATAAATGTAATTAATTGCCTAAGTAATCAAAGATATATAGATATATACTTAAATGGACAGATTTCTGATTCAGAAAAGATATTCCTCTCTTTTTTATTAGCTTACTTTGTGATACGAGGTAAAAAGTGGAGAGAGTTTGGCGAAGAATCTTTTAAAAAAATAGAAGAACTTATGAGAGATACTGGAAAAGCTTATAAAGTTGATAACATTGAAGAAAATATAAGAAATGAAATTGGTGTTATAGAAGGAGTAAAATATGCGCAGCTACAAGCAACATTTGATGGAGAAGGAATAGAACAATTTGCAAACTACTTTTATAAGCATATTTGGAATATAGGTTTTAATATGACAGATAATTACTTTTATACATCAGATAATGTACATGCTTTGACAACTATGTGGAAAGAACAACCAGCATGGTTGGGAGTTGGATATACAACACCAGGAAATACAGTCATTTTTCCATTATCTCCTAAAATTTGCATAATAATGTATGATCCTATATATTTGAATAATAACAATATTAATATAATTAATAATGATTATGTTAAACTATACGATAAAGAAGTAAAAATGATAAATGATGAGATAATATTAAGTTCCATAGATCAAGTGTACTCAATAGATGGAAATTGGGGGAACTTAGATGAATGTTATAAGATAAACAATATAAAAAAGGGACATAAACCATATGAAATACATTAAGGAAAAGCAATTTAACTTTTCCTTTATTTATTTTCATCCAACCAATTATCAAATTCTTTATAAGTTTTCTCTTCAGATCTAATTGCATCCATAAATTCTTTAGCTTCTTTTTTCCAATTTTCATAATCAATCTTATAAACTTCTATATCAGGATTACGCTTTACTAGCATTGCTTTTTTTGCATAAATCTTACGATATTTACCATAAATAATTTCATTTTCTTGCTTAATTCTTTGAGCAATTTGGTTTCCAATATCTCTACAAGTTTGTTTTCCTTTGTATAAATTATTACAGTAATTAATACGTGGATTATCTGTTATAAAGTATTTACCACAATTTTTACATTTCTTAATAAGATATTTATTATTAAGTACAAATTGAAACAATGTAACATATAAAATTCCATAAATGTTTTCGTTACTAGTGCTATAATCTGGTTCCACTTCATAAGATGGTGCAGACTTAAAGAATTTTATTAAATCTTTTTCTGTATTTCCTTTAATATCAGAAATAGTTCTAAAAGAAAAGCCATGTGGCATAGAAAAATGATTATTTATAAATCTATCAAGTTCCTTAAAATGAGAATTATAATAAATATAAAATCTTATTTTTGTACTAAAATCATTTATTTCTTTAATGTTATTAAGGTTAAATATATAATCAACAAATTTTGATAATATTTCTTGACCATGTTTTGAGTCTTTTTTTATTTCTTCATAATATTTTTTAAATAAATTTTTTACTTTACTAAAAGAATAAAATTTATTAATTTCAAATTTATTTATATCTTCTTCTCCAATATATATTATGTATGAAGTGAAAAACTTAGTAAACCACATAAAACATTCATTAAAATTATCAAAATCACAATTTAAGAAAGAGATGAGTTCGCTACAAAGTGGGTGAGTGTTAATTATAGTATCAATAGTAAAATAGCCAGTATCTCCATTTTTTAAATCATAATATTCAGGCTTTGATGATTTTGTTCTTGCATACAAAAATGCCTTATGGGTAAATTCTTCATTTGTAGAAACAAAGATATTTATAGGTTCATCAAATTCTAATTTATTCATAGTTCCTCCGTTAACAGTTCATAAAATTACTTAAAGTTAACCTGCTATCAAAATAAACCAAAAAGTATTTACAAAGTTAACTATTGACAATATAATACAAATGTTAACAAAAGTCAATACTAAATTTCAAAAAGACAGGAGGTGATATTATGGAATTACAAAAGGTACAAAGGACAACACTAACAATGAAAGAAGCATCTGAGTATTTAGGAATATCATACTGGTTGATAAATCAATTAGTAAGAAAAAAGCAAATACCATGCTCTAAAGTTGGTGGAAAGTATTTATTTAGAGTACAAGCGCTAGATGAATATTTAAAAAATATGGAACAAAAATCTATAAGTTAGATTATAAAGAAAGCGAGGAAAGGAGGATATGTATAGTTTACAATGGTTGAAACTAGAATTAAAGATATTTTCAAATAGGAAAATTCAAATACTGTTAAGAGAGCCAGATGGAGATACATATTTTAGAGTATGGATTCAATTATTAATTATTGCTGTAGAATGCAATAGAAATGGAAAATTAGTAATAGGCAATAATAAACCAATGACAATAGAAAATTTTTCAAAGATTATGGGAAAATCTAAGAAAAAAATTGAAAAAATTATTCAAAAATTTCTAGAATTAAATATGCTAATTGTAGAAGATGAAGCATATAAAATTAAAAATTGGGACAAGTATCAAAGTATTGAGCCATATGAAAAATATAAAGAACAAAATAGAATTAGACAACAAAAATATCGTGAAAAGTTGAAAAGTGAAAAAGAAGAAAGTAACGTTACAATAACGTTGGATAACACACAAGAAGAAAATAAGATTAAAAATATATTAGCTAAAGAAGGAGATGAGAATAGAAGTGGATTTAGAAAATGTGAATTTTAAAGTTATCACCAATGAAGGTGCAAAATGTGGATTTTGCAATAAAAAATTAAAGCCAGTAGGATTAAGTTATCTTTATGCAAATGTTAATCACGATATGGTAGAATATGAAAGGTGTGATTGTAGTGAAGCAATTGCATTTTGGAAACAATATGATTCAAAGCAAAATGAAAAAGAAAAAGAAAGAAAGTATAGAGAAATTATAAATAAAATATATAAGGATGGCTGTATAAAAAAGAAATTAAAATATTGTAATTTTTTAAATTTTGATAGATTTAAAGATAACCAAGAAGCATTAACAACATTAATAAAATATACACATTTATGCATAGAAAACAAAGTTAAAGACGGAATTATTATACATGGAAGTATAGGATATGAAAACACTCATTTAGCAGCGAGTATTGCTAATGAGATTATTAGAAATAAAAAAATTGCATTATTGGAAAGGACTAGTTCTATAGCAGATAGAATAAAAGAATCTTTTAATAAAACTGTTACGACAGAGTCAGAAATTATGGAACTTTATTCTAATGTTGATATGTTAATTATCGATGATTTTGGGAGTGAAACAATAAGTAAATGGGCTTTAGAAAAGTTGTATAGAATTATTAATAATAGATATGAAAACGAGTTACCAATAGTAATTACAACTAGATATACAAGAGAAGAATTGATGGAGGAAATTGCTATTGAAAATAGGAAATTAGCAGAAGAATTTATACAAATTTTATACAAAATGTGTTATGGAATTTCACTCATAAAAAATGATAGAAATACAAAAGAAAAAGCTAGCAAAAGCGATAAAACTAAATGCTAACTTAATCCAATATCTAAAAATATTATAATATATTTTTAAACAAAAGTAAAGCAAAAAAGTTCAAGTTTTTATTTTAGAAATTTGAACTTTTTTGAAAATATTTTGAAAAAATTTATATCAAAAATATCCCTCGGAGAGCAAAAAAGGGTATCAGGGTATTTTGCCCTAAACAGCAAAAAAGGTGTCAAGACACCACGCTGGCGAATATTGGGCATTAAAAAATGCCTCATAATTCGGAGCAAAATAAATTTTGCTAACTATCAATGCTACGTAGACTAGCATTAATAAAATTAAAAAAATAGGAGTGATAAAAAATGAGAATGGCTTCAGAGCAAGTTTTAGATAGTATTTTCTTATCATATAATAAAATCTTAAAGAGATTTCAATTACTAGGTGTTACTACTAAATATGGAAAAGAAATAACACATAAAGATTTAAGAAAAGCTATAGAAGTTATGCTAAAAAAACATCCAACTTGCAGATGGAGGAGTGAGAAAGTAAAAAGTAGGAAATATTTTATTTTAGCAGAAGGATATGCATGGTTAAATCAAGTGTATTTTCAAAATGAAAAATCGCTAACAGATGCTGATGTGGATTTTCTTGAAGGTAGAATTGGACAGTATGAAGAATTGTTAAAAGTAGAGCATCATGAAAATTGGTGGAATGAAGATATGGATATAAAACAATTATAAACTATTTTAATAGAGCAGAATCTAGTATAAGAAAAGCAATTAAGAAAATGTGTGATAATGGATTTAGTATTTATAAATATTTAGATAATAATAAAGTTATTATTTCAAGAAAAGGAGTTGAATGGATTTGTAAAAATATTTTTAAGCAAAAGTATTTAGAGTTATTAGAGAAATACAAAATGGAGCTAACGGAGTTATATATTAAAGCAGGTTATCCATATGATCATTTTTTTTATAGAAATTGAAAAAAATTTTTTTAATACTATTGAAAGCAAAACAAATGTTTGGTAAAATAATAATAAATAAATTTAAATAAAATTGTTGATCTTTTTATGAAAATATTTTATAATAGATTTATAAAAAGATCTTTACAAAATAATAAAAAAAATATATAATAGGCAAAGTAGAAAGGACGTGCAAAATGGAAAAAACAGTATGTGAATTATTTGCAGGAGTTGGAGGATTTAGAATTGGATTAGAAGAATCTGATCAAAATTGGAATACAGTTTGGGCGAATCAATGGGAACCAGGTAGAAAAAGTCAATATGCATATGATTGTTATGTATCACATTTTGGAAAAAATAAAAATTATATAAATGAAGATATTGCAAGTATAGATAAAGAAGATATTCCAGACCACAATTTATTAGTAGGGGGATTTCCTTGTCAAGATTATTCAGTTGCAAGAACTGGAGCAAAAGGAATGGAAGGAAAGAAAGGTGTACTTTGGTGGCAAATAAGAGATGTTTTAGAAACTAAATCGCCTAAATTTGTATTACTAGAAAATGTAGATAGATTATTAAAGTCCCCTGCGAGCCAAAGAGGACGTGATTTTGGAGTAATATTAGCATGCTTTAATGATTTAGGATATACAGTTGAATGGAGAGTAATTAATGCTGCAGATTATGGGTTTGCACAAAGGAGAAGAAGAACTTTTATATTTGCTTGCAAAAATGATACTAAATATTATGAGTCAATTAAAAATGAGAAGTTGGAAGATGTAATACATAAAAATCGGATTTTTTATAGAGCAGTTTAATATAGATCCAAATATTGATGGATGTTATCAGGAATTTAAATATGATGATATATATGATGTTTCAGAAAAATTTAAAATGAATTTTAAGAATGCAGGAGTTATGAGAAATGGTCTGATTTATACAGAAGATGTAACTCCAAAAGAAATTAAATACATGGCATTAAGTAAAATTATTCAAAAAGATGGAGTAGATGAAAAATATTATTTGGGTAATAATCTAGAAAAATGGAATTATTTAAAAGGTGCAAAAGATATAATAAGAAAAGCAGGAACTCCACATGAATATCATTTTAGAGAAGGAGCTATAGCTTTTCCTGATTCACTAGATAAACCAGCTAGAACAATGCTTACAAGTGAAGGGAGTTTAAATAGAAGTACACATGTAATAGAAGATCCTAAGAGTAAATGCTATAGAATATTAACTCCATTAGAAACAGAAAGAATAAATGGGTTTCCGGATAATTGGACAGATACAGGAATGCCACAAAGTTTTAGATATTTTTGTATGGGAAATGCATTAGTTGTAGGATTAATTGAAAAAATGGGTGAAAGATTAAACGAAATATTTGAAATGGAATAAAAATAGGAGGAATATTAATGATAGGAGAAATTTTAAGTGAAGAAAATAGAATAAAGAGAATAAAAGATATTATGCAAAACGGAAAAACAGAAGAAGGATATGGATTAAGAATTAAAGTTAAAGGAGAAATGAAAGCTTATCCAGCTTATAAGATTCCTCTAAATTGTTTAATATATAATCAATATAATGGAAGAATTGCAAGTAGAGTAAAAACATTTGAAAAAGAATACAGACAATTAAATGCAGAAAAAAAAGAAGATATGGAAATAATAGAAAAATATTTATGGGAATCAGAAGAAACAAAAAACCAAGCAACAATGAATGATTTGATTAAAAACGGACAAAATGTTGCGGGAGTTGTAACGATTGATGGGAAAATTGCAGATGGAAATAGGAGAGCTAGTTTATTAAGAAAAATTTTAAAAGATTATGAAAATAATCCGAAAAAATATCAGAATAAAGATATATCTAAGTGTGAATACTTTATAGCTGCTATTGTTGATGAAAAATTAACAGACAAAGAAATGCTAGAGTTAGAACTTAATATACAGCTTGCCGAAGAAAAGGTTGGATATAATTCAATAGAGAAATACTTAAAATGTGATCAATTAAAGAACGCAGGTTTTTCTAATCAAGAAATATGTGACATGATGAAATACGATAATGAGAAGGCAGTAGAAAGGGATTTAGGAGTAAAAAAACTAATGGATGAATTTCTTGAATATATTGGCTATCCAGGAATATATGTTAGGTTAGATGAAACAGAGGATCCTTTTTTAGGACTATATGATACTATTCAAAAAGTAAACAATGGAAAATTAAGTAAAGATTATAAGTGGGAACCCAATAATATAACAGATATAAATGATTTAAAAATTCAAGCATTCAATTTTATAAGAGCTGATATAGGAGAGGAAAAACAATATAGATATATTACAGGTGCAAAAAAAGAGGCCTTTTTTAAAAATGAAAAGGCTTGGAAAAATTATTTGAATACTGTTAAAGATTCTATTAATTTAATTAATAACGAAGAAAAAACTTTAGACCAGTATAGAATTGAAAACCCACATAGTGAAGTGACAGAACTAATAAAAATAAGAGATGAAGAATGGTCAAAAAAAGTTTGTGGAATAATAAAAAAAGGAATTGGTACAAGCAGAACAATAATAGAAATTGAAGAAGAAAAAAATGAACCAATATTATTATTAAGTAAAGCTAGAAATATAATAGAAGCTATTAATTTGCAATCAAATTCATTAAAGACTAAAGAAGCAGGAGAATTGATAAAAGATATTAGCTCAAGAATATGGGAAATGAAAAAAATAAATGAAAAAGGAATAAAAAATGATTAGTATAGATATAAAAAACAATACAATAGATATATCAGGAGATATAAAGCAAATAAATAGAGATGCTAGATTATTATTATCAAGTCAATTCAAAATTGTATTTGATTCAAACGATAAAATTCAATATGAATTTAATTGTAATAAAGAAGAAGCAATAAAAATTCTTGAAGAAGGATTAAGATATTGTAATGTTAATTTTGAATTTTCAAAAAAGATTATAAAAGAACAGGAAGAATATTTCAATCAAGAACAAGCTTTTAGAAACTTTTCTGAAAAAGCAAAGAAAATACGAAATAATGATTGCGAAGTTAATGAGTTTAAGAAATTTAAGGAAATATTAGAAGAAAAAATGCCTAGCAGAAAATTATATGGACTACAATTTTTATCATCATATCATTTAGCTTTTGCACAAAATGCATGTAACTTTTCTGTACCAGGAGCAGGAAAAACAACAATAGTTTATGGTGCATATGCATATTTAAAAAATTTGCCAGAAAATGATTTAAAGCATATTTCTAAAATATTAGTAATAGGTCCGTTAAACTCATTTGGACCTTGGGAAGAAGAATATAAAAACTGCTTCGGAAGAGAAGTTCAGTCTAAACGAATAGTAGGAATGAGTAAAGAACAAAGAAAAAGATATTTTCAGGGAATTAATCATGCAGAATTAACATTGATATCATATTCTACAGCTGCATATTCGGTTGAAGATATTGTTACATTTTTGATGAATGAAAAAAGAAAAGTCATGGTAGTACTTGATGAAGCACATAAAATTAAGAATATTTCAGAAGAGGCACAAATAGCACCAGCTATATTAAAATTAGCTAAATATTCAAACTCGAGAGTTGTATTAACTGGTACACCTGCACCAAACGGATATCTAGACTTATATAACCTATATAAATTTATATGGCCAGATAAAAGAATTATACAGTTCAGTAAAGGTCAGCTAAATAGAATGTCAAGAGAAAAAATTAACATATCAGAAAAAAATATGGTGGCAAAATTAATAGATGATATTTCTCCATTTTTTATTAGAATTAAGAAAAATGATTTTGATTGTATGCCAGAACCAATTGAAAATGAACTTATTAAAGTTAAGATGGATGAAAATCAAGCAACTATATATTCATATATTGAAAAGAATTTATTAAAAAATATTGATAATAGTGTAGATGTATCTTCTTTTACAAAAGCAAAGATACTAAGAATGATGCAAGCAGCAACAAATCCATCTTTACTAAAAAAACCAATTTATGATATTGTAGGAGCAGATATAAAAATATCAGATGCAGAAATTTTAAATAAGATAAAAAATTATAACAGGATACCAAATAAATTTATTGAATGTGTTAATTTAACTAAAAAGATTTTGAAGAACAAAGAAGAAAAAATAGTGATTTGGGCATATTTTATTGATAATTTATTCTTAATAAAAAAGTTGTTGGATAGAGAAAATATAAAAAGTGAGCTATTATATGGAGCTACACCTGTAGATAGTGATTTTAATGAAAATGAATTAATGACCCGAGAAAAAATAGTAAGAGAATTTAATAATAAAAAATCTGAATTAAGAGTTATTATTGCTAATCCATATGCTGCTTCTGAATCAATTTCTCTGCATAAAGTATGCCATAATGCAATTTATATTGAAAGGAATTTTAATGCTGCAACATTTATTCAATCAAAAGATAGAATTCATAGGTATGGACTAAAAAAAGATGATAGAATTAATTATTATTATTTAGGATCATCAAATACAATTGATGAAACAGTTGATAAAAGATTGAAATTTAAAGAAAGAAGAATGAAAGATTTAATTGAAAGTGAAGAAATTCCACTTTTTAGTAATTATTTCGAAATGGATATTGAAAGTAATGATATAAAGGAATTATTGAAAGATTATGTTAATAGAAAAAATTGAAAATATAAATTTAGATTATAAAATGTTTAATACTATTTTGGAAGCGATAGAAAATAAAATTTGTACAAACCAATCAATAGAACAATATTGTTCAAAAGTAAAAAACTTAAGTAAAAAATATTTTAATGAACATATTGAAATTTTGAGATATATTAAATTAATTGATGAAAAGAATATTATTTTTTATTTAACAAAAGATGGAGAAAAAGTATTAGATAATGTAAATGAATTTAATAAGAAGTTGCTTGAAAAAATGAAACAGGATGGTAGTATGAAATTGTTTGTTCAAAAATTTATAAATGAGGAACAAAGCAATAATGTTTTTGTATCAAATTCTACGATTTTATATAAATATAGTGGACTCAGAAACTTTTTTATTAATACAGGAGTTTTTATAGTTGTTAATGACAATTTATTTAAAATTTATAAAACATATATAAAATATTTTGTGAATAGGACATCAATGAGTATAGAAATGTTGGAAAAAATACTTGAGAACGAAAAAAAACAAGGGGAAATAGCTGAAAAATTTGTATTGGATTATGAAAGAAAAAGATTAAGGGACAAATCTAATAAAATAAAAATTATATCTAATAAAAATACATTAGCTGGATATGATATAATATCTTATAAATCAAAAGGAGATACTACATCAATTTATATTGAGGTAAAATCATATTCAGAAAACAGAATTTTTATAACTAGTAATGAAATAGAAAAGGCAAAAGAATATGGTGAACTTTATTACATATATATGGTGAATATAAAAGAAATAGAAAATATAGCTTATGAACCTAGAATTATTCAAAATCCATATAAGAATATTATTTTAAGTGATAAGTATAAAAAAAAGACAGAATTAATAAGCATAGAAATAGAAGAGAATTAATTCTCTTCTATTTGCTGTTTTATATAACTAGCATTTAGCCAAAAACATTTTTTAGTAGAATTTTTTCCATCCAACGTTGGATATGTATCATTTTTATTTTGCCCATGAGGTCTAACATGTAATATAGGACTTTCTGAAATTTTGGGTAAATTATCATATTCATTATTTTTAATTTTCTCAACTGTATTTTCCCAAACTCTTTTTATTTCCGTGTTTAAATCTTTTTCTGGCACATTCCAAAACATTGCTTTTTTAAATACTAAAGTATTATCATCTAAATATTGATATATCATAAATAGATATTTAGTAGTCGAAAATGTTTCATATAACTCAGAGTCTAACCAATTTTCATTTATGATTTCTGTATATTTAAAAGTTGGGAAAGACATTGATTCTTTTGGCATACCATCAGGTCTTAATCTAATAGCTTTTATTTTTATATTTGCTTTTTCAAATTCTTCAATTTTTTCATTTACTACTTCTAACATTCCTTTTGCTAATAAATATGTAAAAGATTTATTTGAAACTTGATAGGGAATATTAAATTTATGTTTTAAAAATTCTATATCTTGATTGTAATAAGGTTGCAACTTACTAATTATATATTGTTCTAAAGTGTGTTCTCTTAAAATCTTAGCATCCTTAATAACAGATTCATATTTTTCAGTCTTATTTACTATATAGTGATTTAGAATATAAGACATATAAGAATTTTTCAAGCAAAAAGCTCTTTGCATTGCTTTTTTGTCACTAAAAGGTTGCTCTCTTAAAGAATTGGCATTAGCACCTTTAGTACAAGCACCTAAATAGTTTGTGTCACCTTCTGATATTTCTTCAGCCTTTCCTTTTTTTATTTTATCAATAATTATTTTATAATCATTTTTTATAATTTCTAAATCTTCTTCAGGAAATTGAAAAAGTTTAATGTAATTTATTACATAGTCTAATCTATTTTTATTAGGTTCATATAAATAATATATTAAAAGCATTAAAGCACATTTTTCATACACATGACTTTTTAAGAAATCTTCTTTTTCATAATCTTTCATATAATTAATAATGGTAAGTACAAGTCGTTCCTTAGCTCTTAAATCACCATTTGCTTTTTTTGTATATGGAGTAACTTTTAGTTCTACTCCAGCTTCATTAAAATCAGCTTCAGATTTACTATTTATATCATAGAAGAAGAAATGTTTTTCTATTAATTGACCTAATGAACCTTTGGACCTAGGATTATTATAGTATTCAAACAATAAACTTCTATCTTCATTTGTTATATTAGGGTCATTTAATAGTACATCTTTAAATGTTTTTTCTCTTAAGTTCAAAGCATAATTTTCTATAGATTCTTTTGAACTTTTTATATAAGGTAGATTATCCATAATATTTCCTCCAAGCTTATTATACAAGAATTTGTAGAAATGAGCAAGAATATGTGGAAAAATCTTGAAAAATATGATATATTAACTACAGAATTGGAGGAATAAAATGAAAGAGCTAAGACAGACCAGTCAATAAAAGGAATTTATAAGTTGTACCAATAAGATTTTGAAAAAGCAGAAAAAATAGCAGATGAAATAATTAAAAATACATATAGAACTTTAATGACTAGAGGACAAAAAGGGTGCTATATCTATTGTACAGATAAAAAATTATCAGATTATTTGAAAAAGAGATTAAATCAAAAAGATGGAATTATATATTCAATTGATGAAGATGAAAACAAAAATACTATAATGGTTGTTGAAGATAAGGAAGAATATAGAGTTGAATATATTATTGATGAAAATAAAACACCAGATTTCTTTAAGAGAAGAATTTAAAAATATTTTAATTAAGAAAGGGATTATAGATGGAAATTAAAGATAGACAGATTGATATTACTAAAATAGACTTGGAAATATTTAATGAAATAAATAAGTTGAAAAAATCAAAATACAGAATGGTATTTGAAATTATGGATGATTATTATTCTAAGTATTTAAAGCAAGTCGAGAAATTATATATAGACAAAAAAATAAATATAAAGAAAGAATTAATTAATAATTATATATTTCATATAACATTATTATATGACGAAATTTTAAAAAACATATATTGTAATAACAGAATATCAATATATATTTTAGCAAGATCTTTAGTAGAAAGTTTGGTCAAATTTGTCTTTATTCAGAAAATAGATATAAATATTTGTAAAATATTTATGGATTATGAACAAGTAATGCTAGGAAAAATGAGGCTAGATATATTTAATAAAAAATATAATGAAAATGTAAAAAAAACAATTGAGAATACAGGACTTGATATTTGTTTAAAAAAAATAAAATACAATACATCAAAAAGAGGTTTTTCTGGAATATTAGAATTTATAATGTATAAAGATAAACATTATAAGAAATATTGTAAAGATGTACATGTTAATTTATATTCAATAGGATGTAATGCATACAATTATAGAAAAGGAAGAGAAAGTGATTTTGATTATATATTAGATATAATTTTATTATTAAATTATACATTGTATATTATTATAGTTGAATTGCATATTGGAGATTTTAAAAATTATATAACATTACAAAATCACAATGATTTCTATGAATTATATTCAAAAATAGGTGATAAAATAATGGAAATTATATGAGAATTGTAATAGAGTGAAGTATTATGAAATAATAAATTTTAAAGTTAATATGGAAGGAAAAATAGTTAGAGGTATTATTTGTTGTATGACAACAAGTATACTTATTTTGATAAAATATGAGATATTTAGTAAAAGCAATATAAAAATACAGAATTACTTGCTATTGATGTAGAGAGAGTTATTCAATCGATTTTATTACTTGAAAGAACTCAACTATTTCCAAAATAAATAAGTAAAGAAGAAGTATTTACAATGAAATTAAAGAAGAAAATAAAAATAAATATGGCATAAGTAAATTAAAAAAATAAATTTAGAAATAATAATATATGTCAAATGGGGGCAATAATGAATAATTTAAGTTTAACGGCTTGTAGTATTTGGATTAGAGAAAAAAATCCTAATAAAAAAAATTCTATAAAAATAATAAAATTAAACCAAAAAATTACGGGCAAGAAAAATGAATATAATGATTTTTTTGATTTAATAAAAGATTTTTGCAAAAAATATAGTAAAAGATTTGTCTTAAATGATTATGAGCAAAAGATGTTTAAAATAGAAACAGAAGATATAAATGTAGAAGAGAATGAAAAGTTCAGATATACATATATTGATATTAATTCTGGAGGATATGGAATTGAAGCTAATATTGTAAATACAAAAACTAATAAAGTTTTGTATACTAGAAAGAAAGAACATGCTGAAACGATACATTTTAGAGTTTTCTTTGCTGTACCCAAAGGAGACAATACATGCAAGGGAATTATTATATTTCAAAATATTGGTCAATATGGAATAAAAACTATAACTACAGAATATTTAAGAAAATATATTAATGACGAATTGAATTTGTATACTACTACAGGTAATATTTGTCCTCAAGTTTTTGTGAAAAAACTTTTAGATAATGATGGATTGATGAAAATTATATATACTAGAAATAATGTTTCAAACGATAAAGCAGATACAGATAGTATAGGATATGGTAAAGAAGAAAGAATAATAGCAGGATTCTCAAATGTGAAAAAGTGGAAAGAAAAAATTTCTGAATATTTTAATGGTACTAATAGAGTGTATGAGTTTGAGGACATAGATTACAGTGGAGTAAAATTTGTTACTTCTATATATGGAAGAACGAGGACTATAAATATCAATAATATAAATAATTTAAGTATTATTGAAGGTATTCCAGATGAAGTTACCAATAGTTTTGGAGATATAGATGATGAAAAATTAAAAAATCATTTTATTGAGGTTACTAAAGAATATCTAGAGCATATGGTTTATAATAAAATATAAGAGGTGAATTATGAGATTAAATATAGCTTTTTCTTTAATTATATTAAGTTTAGTTATATTATTTATTTATGGGATAAAGAGAAACAATAATTTTATAAATATATTTAAAATAGTAACAGATCATTTTAAAATATTTGATGGAGCTAAAAAACATATAATTGTACTTTATTTTGTTCCTATACTTACTGCAGTAGGAATATCAATATTATATACTTTTTCAAATTCTATGGTTGAAGCTATAATGGTTGTTATTTCAGTTGTAATATCAGCGTTATTAGCTTTCCAAGGAGGAATATTAAACGTAGAATCAAACAAAAATATAGAAAGAAAAAAAGTGATACTAGAAGAAACAAACGCGTCAATAAATTTTACAGTTCTTATTAATATTGTTTTAGTATTTTTCATGCTGATTTATGTAGCTATAGAGAATAATCTTTTTAGAACTATATTTACAGCCATTATTTCTTATATATTATTAATTACATTTTTAACAATAATGATAATTATTAAAAGAATAAGAATATTGTTTAAACAGGACAACTAAATATAATATAAAATAAGCAGACTTTATATAACAAAGTCTGCTCTTTTCTTAATTATTTTTTCTTATGTGTATGATTTGGTTGCCTTTGTGAAAGAGCAGATCCTGCAATAGACTTTGTTGTCTTTGAAGTTCTACCATCACGTAAAGCCTTTGAGGCTTTTGAGGCAACACTCTTGCTTGTTTTTTTACAAGGCATAATTATCACCTTCTTTCTAGGATAAAAATCCTTCCTCCGTTGATTTTATTCTAGAAATAAGTGATATAAAAATAATATCATAAATATTTTGTAAAATCAATTAAAAAATCATGAATTCATACAACCAATAATCAACTCAACTCCATCAACAAAGCCATTCCTATAATATTTCTCATTCCAATAACAAATATAATCCATAAAATTCTTATCAAGTCTATCCAATTGATTCTTTACATACTTTTGACTCTGTTTAGGAACATTCTTTAAAATGTTTTCAGCAATCTCATCAAAATAAATATAATGTTTTATATCTTCTTTAGTAAGTGTGCCTAAAACCATTTCCTCTCTAAAGCTTAACCAATCTCTTAAAATATCATCATTAACTTCTCTAAAATTATTCATAATCTAAACCTCCAAAAATTAAAATTTTTATTAATAAAATTATCCTTTACAAAAGCTTGAAATACTAGAACAAACGTACTATACGAATTGGGTAAAAATTGGGTAAAATTTTCTCAAAAAATGCCCTAAAAATGCACAAATGATTTACAATCAAAAAATTTTGTAAATGTTGAAATACCAACAAAAACTCCAATTTTCACAAAGGTACAAAAAGCCGTCAACCGTCGCTCATAACCCGAAGGTCGTGAGTTTAAGGCTTACGATGCAACCAATTAAGCTCATAGTGCTAGATGTTTTATTTTTTTGAGAAAAGGTGCTATAATATCCGCAGAAAGAACAACAAACATGCAGAAAAATTTAAAATGTCAAAAGAAATTAGAATTTTTAGCACAAATAAAAAATAATAAACAACTAAATTTTTTCTAGTAGATAATGAAAAGAGGTATAGGAGAAAAAATATGCAAATAAATTATATTGAAAAAACTCCAATAGCTACTGAATTTAATATGCTAACAGAATCAGTAGGTTGGGGAACAAGAGAAAATAATATTATAGAAGAAGCTTTAAGAAATACATTATACTCACTTTGTGTTTACGATGGCAATAACCTAATTGGGTATGGAAGAATTATTGGAGATAAAACAATATTTTTATACATACAAGATATAATGGTAATTCCAGAATATCAAGGTAAAAAAATAGGAACAGGTATAATGAACAAATTAATAGAAAAGATTAATGAATATAAGAAAACAAATCCAGAAATAAGAACATATTTAGGAGCATCAAAAGGAAAAGAAAGTTTTTATGAGAAATTTGGATTTGTATCAAGACCTAATGAAGAACTTGGTGCAGGAATGATTTTGTATGATAAATAGAAAATGAAATAAAAGATTAGCTAAGGAGGTAATTGTTTTGGAATATTGTATGTTAGAAACTGCAAGTGACAATAAAAATGAAATAAACAAAATTGCAAAGGAATTACTAGACAAGGAATTAGTTGCTAGTTGCCACATAATAGAGAGTGAAAGCAGTTGGAATTGGAATAATGAAAGAGAAAATTCAAAAGAATACTTACTTCAAATGAAAACTAAGAAAAAATGCCTAAAAGAGATATATGAGATAATTAAAAGTATACATAGTTATGAATGCTTTGAGTTTGCGGTATATAATATTACAAGTATAAATGAAGAATATTTAAAATGGATAGATAAGGAAGTAAAAAATAAGTGATAATAGATTAAAGCTTTTTTACCAAATTTGTAAACAGCGTAAAGATAACAAAGTAGACACTTAACATCCTTAGAATTGTTTAATACAATGTTTTCCTAAAACATAACCCTGATATAAATTTTATTGTAAATGACGGAACAAAACATCATGAAATAAGACCAGTTTTATTTGACTGTGTACGCAATGCCTTATGGCATACAAGAAGATTAGATTATAATGTAGAAACAAAAGAATTCAACTGGACATCATCAAATGAGATACAGAAAGAATCTTTTGACATATTAGTCGAAGTTGTGAACCGAGGAGCAAACGTAAACGCAGTAGATGAATGTAACAGAAATTCACTATTTGATGCGGTTGGCGAGATAAATATGATATATCAAACAAACCATGAAACCAATACATTTTATCCACAAAGGCAAAAGCTTGAAAATGAAACTTTGGAGCAATACAGAAAGATTTTAAAATTATTAATAAATAATGGAGCAGATAAAAATAGTACTTCTAGCTTTTCCAAAACAAATATAAAAGAAACTTATCAAAATGAGCTGATTTGGAAGTACATAGGAGATATGTGGGAGTGAGGCAGGTTGCTCAAAATTGCAAGATGAAAGTATAACGGCTTTTGAATGTATAAACAATATAATATAAAATGAAAATATTTTAACAGAAATTGTAAATATTTTTTATATATTAAAAGGAGAATGGATAGAATTAAAAATAATTTTTCAAATTTTAATGAGTATAGAGATTTAAAGAAGAATAAGAATATTAGTTTGAAAGTGAGGAAGCTATATGAAAAGTACAATTTTAACTGAAAACGATTATAATATGTTTTATAAAAGTATTATTTATGGAAATATAAGAGATCCAATAAGTACATCAATTAAATCAGCATATAGAGACGTGTGCAGAACAATAACTGGTTTTTCAAAACATAAAAACCATAATTCTATTTATAATAATGCTACTAAATTATTATATAATGAAATTAGTTTGTTATTATCAAAGAATATTGCAAATCAATATGATTTTGATAAATGGCATAAAAATTGTTGTGATAAATTAATAAAAATATTTGAAGATCAGTCGTTTGGCTATGGACAAGCTCAAAAATGGATAAATATGAGTTTGAAAAATTTATCTATGATAGAGCATAGACTAGTTGAAAAACAGTACGAATTTTTTCATATTCCAATAGATAACTATATTATTGATATAACAGGAATTAAAACATCAGTTGCTTGGAGTAGAATTTCAAATTATAAGGAATATATAGACTACCAAAATCAATTTAAAAATAAATATAATGGGATTCCTTTAGATAATGAATTTAAGTTGTGGCTTAAGGTAAAAAATCATTTAGCTAAAAACACTATTTGAATTATTGAAAGGAATAAATATTTGAATTATGAGTAAAAATGAAGAAATACAAAAACAAGAAGAAAGAAATGTAACAGAGTTTTTTTACAAAGCAATAGGAAAGAAGAATATAAAATTCTTACCTATAAAAGGTGAATATCCAGATTGCTATATTGAAGTGGATAGTAAAAAAATGGCAATAGAACTTAGAAGATATTATAATCAAATGCAAACAATGAAAAATAAAAATTTGAGGAATATGTTTAAAAGATGGTTGAAAAAAGATGAAAATAGTTTAAAGATGATTATTAATAAAATAAAAAAGCCATTATCACAAAAGCAAACTATTTGGTATAAAAATGTACACACAATGATTAGTGAAATTCTTGAAGTAAATGATAATATTGAGAAGATAGATATAAAAAAGAGGTACATATTTTTTAAGCATTATATGAATGAATATAATCATATATTACCCAAAGAAATTACAAATAAAAATAGTATAACGCTACAAGAATATTTAAAATGTATGGAACAATATATTAATAATGGGGAAACTATAAATATAACGTTGATATGTAAAAATGGTTTGAAAACAAATATAAGTGTAGCATATGATTCATTAAATACTAATAATGGAGAAAAAGAAATACATGATTGGGAGGTTGGGGATCAGAATATAAATGAGGTTTATGAAAATATTCTAGAAGCTATAGAAGACAAGATTAATAAATATGAAAAAAATTATTGCAAGAGTGAAACTATAGGAGAACATGCTGAATATAATTTGATTATTTATCCTGGAGACATTCCACCAACATTAAATAAAAAAGAGATACAAGAATTAGATAAATGTATAAGAAGCAATGTGAAAGAGCTTAAGTTTAATAATATAATAATTTTCATTTGCAATATAATTTTAATATTATCAGAAAATAAAGGAATTAAAGTTATTAACTATGAAACCTTATAGTTTAGGACGTAATGTTAATAAACTTTATAGATATTAATTATGAATTTATGTAGAGGTGATAAAATGGAAAAACCAATTATTGGAATAATAGGAAAAGTTCAACCCAAATATAAAGAAGATATTTGGCATAGAATTGATGAAGTGGATGAACTAAGATATTTGATTATAAAAAATGGTGGTACAGCTATAATGTTATTGCCAACAGAAGAAACTTTAAAATTTAATGAAAATGATATTAAAGATAATACAATTTTGAGGGATAAAGAAAAAAATGAATTATATAGACAAATAGATTTATGTGATGGCTTTATATTACAGGGAGGACTATATAGTGCAAGTTATGAGATAGAAATGGCAAAAAAAATTATAGAGTTAGATAAGCCACTTATTGGGATCTGTGCAGGGTTTAATAATATTTTAAGAGCATTAGGCACAGATGTAATTGAAGATAAAACAAAAAGTCATGATATATATGATAAAGATTACAGACATAAAATATCTGTAATTAAAGGAACAAAATTATATAATTTAATAAATAAAGAAGAATATTCTGTAAATAGTATTCATAGCATGATAGCACCTAAAGAAAATGTTGAAGTATATGCAAAGATATCAAGTATTTCTTATGATGGAATGGTAGAAAGCTTTGAGTTAAACAATAAAAAATTTGTAATGGGAATAAAATGGCATCCAGAACTAATGTTGGAAGATGATTTTACTAACAAATTATTTAAAGAGTTTATTGAAAATGCATCTAAAAATTAGGTGAATGTCATATAAAAATAGAAGCATAGTGATAACTTACAATTCATATAGAAAATAAATAATTAGATAGTTTGAATATTTAGATGTAGCAATATAAAAAGAAAACAGACAAAAAAGTATATAAAAAATCGGGAAGGAAAAATAATATTGAAGTATAGTATATCTAACGAAAGGAGAGAAGTGTAATTATGAATTGGGTTGATGCTATTAGAAAAACTATTAGCTATATAGAAAACAACATTTTAGAAGACATACAAATAAATGACATTGCAAAAGAAGTATATATGTCACCATTATACCTACAAAAGTGCTTTTGTCAATGCTCATAAACTGATGACTACAAGTATAAGTTCTAATCTAGCATAAAAAATACCAAGCACTTGAAGACTTGGTATTTTTTATGCTAACTTTATTATTAGAATAAAACTATTATAAAATAGCTTTATAATCCGGTGGATTCAACTCCATATATTGCTTGCGAACGAGTAAAACCTTCAAATTCTAATTGCGCTATTAATTCATCTCTAGAAAAACTAGAATATTGTAAATAAGATTTAGCTTTTTTAAAAGCTTGTTCATTCCAGCTAGCCCCACAATTATCTGCGCCATATATTGCCTGAGAATTTGTGAAATGCTCAAACTCTAGTTGCTCTATTAACCCTTGACGAGAAAAGGCAGAATAGTTTAAATAAGATTTTGCCTTTTTTAATGCCTGTTCATTCCAGTTAGCCCCACAATTATCTACTGCATAAGCAGAATCTGAGTGAGAAAAATTTTCAAATTCCAATTGATCTATTAAACCTTGATACGAGAAAGCGGAACAACTTAAATAGGACTTAGCTTTTTTTAATGCATTATTTTGACTAGCTGTTGCAGTTGAGGTGCTAGAGACCGATTGGTTATCTGTAGAACTAGAAACGTTTCTTTTACTTGCAGTACCTGAAGAAGTAGTATGAGTAACACTTGAGTTAGTAGTGCTCTTATTACTCTCAGTTTTTTTGCTACCAGAAGTAATTTGTTGCCCACTGTTAGTAGTAGAATTAGGTATGGGGTTATTATTTTTTTGGGCGATTTCTATATTGCTGTTTTGGGTTATTTTGATTACGCTATTTGAAAATTCTATAGAGTTCATTTTATCAATACCATTTTTTTGTGTAGTTGAGGATTGTTTAGTTGAGTTTTCTGAATTAGTAGAAACCGTAATAAATATAACTATGCTAACTATAGTAATAATTAACCAAAACCAAGTTTTGCTATTAAAATTTTTTTCATTTTTTTCTTCCATTTTATGACCTCCATGATATATAAAATGATATAACAAAATGAAAAAATTTACAATAAATACTTTTTGCCATTTTTCGACAATATATAACATTCCGAGGAGCATAATATGATTGGTATGAGCACTTAAACATAATAGTTATATTACTGATAAAGAATTATTTTATATTATCTTCATTACATGATAGATATTTTGCAAATAAATTAACAAAGGAATAGAAATGAACTTATTTGAAAAATATGTGGATAAGTACACCTTAAAAAAAGGCATTCTGTTGAAAAGGAGACTATATGGAATAATTGCTACAAAATAATTTTGTTACCATGCTAAATTTCGACAATATGTGCAGAACTTTTATAGTATACTACAAAAAAAGGAGGAGTTTTTATGGAAAAAACAAATAAAAGTGGATTAACAACAGCAGGATTAGTACTTGGAATAGTGGGAGTTTGTACATCATTTATTCCAATAATTAATAACATATCTTTTGTGATGGGTATTTTAAGTGTAATATTTGGAATTGTTTCATTAGTAAAAAAGGTAGGAAAGGGCAAGGCAATTACAGCCATAATATTAGGAATATTAGCAGTAGTTATAACATTAAATTCGCAACAAGAACTATCAAACAGTCTAGATACAGTGAGCAAAGATTTAGACAAAGCAGTAGGAAATAATACAGAAGAAGTGTTAAAAAATGATGTTGAAGTTTCATTAGGAAAATTTGAGGTAAAAAAAGAAGAATACTTTACAGATACAAAATTAACAGTAAAAGTTACTAATAAAATGGCAGAGAAAAAGTCTTTTAGTATACATATAGAGGCAATTGATGAAAAAGGGGAAAGAATTGGAGAAGATTATGTATATGCAAATGACTTAAATGCTGGACAAAGTCAAAGCTTTGATGTATTTGAATATGTTGAATCTGAAAAAATAGAACAAATGAAAAAAGCACAGTTTAAAATTGTTGAAGCATCGGTATATTAATTAACAAAAAAGAGAAGGCTTGGCTTCTCTTTTTTGTTTGAGATGAAAAACAAAAAAAATTTAAAAAAATTAGCACTCTCCTCTTGACATTGCTAAAAAGTGATGTATAATATACTTGCAACAGGGAAAAATAACATTAAAGTACATATGTGCAACCTATTTTGGGTATCAACACATAAAAATTTTAAAAGGAGGAATGACTTATGATGATGGTACCAAGAAGAAATGGATTTGATATTTTTGATGAGGTTTTCAATGATCCATTTTTCACAAAAAAAGAAAGCAAATTAATGAAAACTGATGTAAGAGAAAAGGATGGAAATTATGTACTAGATATTGATCTTCCAGGTTATGACAAAAATGACATTAAAATAGAATTAACAGATGGATATCTAACAGTTACAGCAAGCAGAACAGAACATAAAGAAGAAAAAGAAAAACACAATAAATATATTCATCAAGAAAGATTCTTTGGAGAATGCTCAAGAAGCTATTATGCAGGAGAAAATGTAAAAGAAGAAGATATTAAAGCAAACTTCAAAAACGGAACACTAGAAATTACATTCCCTAAAGAAGAGAATAAAAAGCTAGAAGATAAAAAGTATATACAAATTGAAGGCGAATAAAAAAGGACCTCGAAAGAGGCCTTTTTTTATTGCATATCAAAGATATTTTTGAACCAGATTTAGTCTATAGCAAAAAGCATTCTCATAGAAAAAGGTTCACATAAAGTAGACAAGATAACTAATCTATGGTAAAATAATTAATGGAAAAGTAGGATATGGGAGTTATTTTAATTATGAATTTAAATGAATTAATGATAGTAAATGAACAGGAATTAGAAAAACTAAATAAAGCTATAGACAGAATAAGCCAAGAAAAATCAAGAATTAATTTTAATAGAGACATATTAGAAAGGCTTATGGAAAGAATAGAAAAAGTAATTCCATATAGAGAAGAATCCGAAATTCGTATAATAACTCCAATAAAATATCATGAAATGTTAAGGCTTGTTATGGACTTTTACAAATCGATAGATGAAGAGATATATCAAAAAGTAAAGAAATATGTTTTGCAACAAGAAAAAGGTGTGAACTGCTATATATATAACCCATATAAAGTAGACAAAGAAAAATTAGATTCTGAAATTGGAATAGAATATTCTGGCTCTACTACAGAAGGAAAGAATTGGTGCGAAATACATATACCACTTACACAACAAATTAATTTTTTAAGAAGTAAAAAAAATATTGCTCAAGGCGAATTAGATAATATAATTCCAGAAGCTACTTTACAGGATGCATATGTTATGGTACACGAGATAGGACATGTCTTGGATTTTAATATAGATCAAATGAGATTAGGAAAAGCTCATGAAGGGAAAAAAGGAGTTACCAGACAGTTGTTAACAGAGAGTACAGCTTTAGCTTTAGAAAAAATGTTTTCTAAATACTTACTAAAAAATAAAATTTTTTCAAAAGAGATTATACAAGCAATTGATAATATAAGAGAAAACCTTGTGCGAGATAATTGTAGGGCTACATATTATAAGTTAGTATTATACAAAGAAAAAGAAAAAAATGGACAGATTACAGAAGAATTTTTAGAAAAAATTATGAGGGATAAAAATTTTTCTAGAAATGGAATAAGAAGAATTGTAAAAGCTATAACAAATGATAATAATAAGGTTTGGTATCAAGAAAAATATGCAATTGCTAAATTAATTGCTCCAAGTATATTTAAAAAATATGAAGAAGGGGACATTTCAGCAATAAAAGAATATTTACAATCAACTCAAGAGGGAAACTTAAAAGATGCATTATTAACAATAGGAATAGAAAATAATAAAAATGGAATAGAAGTACTATTTAAGAACTTGCAGGAAGAAGAAATGTTAAGTAGAGAGCAAAATGAAAAGGCAGATGAATAAAAATGATAAGGAATATTTTTCCTTATCATTTTTTTGCAAAAAAGAGAACATTTTTTCGCAAAAACTATTGACATTAGAAAAATAAAGCAATAGAATATATACGAACAAACATTTGGAGGAAATAATATGATATCAACATTGCATATTAAAAATATTGGAATTATAGATGATTTATCAATAGATTTTAACGAAGGATTAAATATTTTAACAGGAGAAACGGGAGCCGGAAAAACATTAATAATACAATCTCTAGAAATAATTTCTGGTGGAAGATTTTCAAAAGAAATAATAAGAAAAGGTGAAAATTACTCATTAGTTGAAGCAAGCATTTATTTACCAGAGAGTGAAATTTCAGAAGATGGAAATATAATAATTTCTAGAGAGATATATTCAAATGGAAGAAATACATGTAAAATAAATGGCAAGTTAGTAACAGTTAGTGAATTAAAAAAAGTTATGAGTAAAATAATAGATATTCACGGACAACATGATAATCAAAATTTATTAGACAATTCAAATCACATATCATATTTAGATGACTTTGCAGGGAAAGAAATACATCCAATAAAAGCACAATATTCAGAGCTTTTTGATGAGTATAATAAAATAAAAAATGAATTAGAAAACAACTATGGAAACGAAACAGAAAAAGAAAGAAAATTAGATTTATTAAAATATCAGTTAAACGAAATAGAAACAGCTAATTTAAAAGAAACAGAAGAAATAGAATTAAATGAAAAACATACAGCAATGGTAAATAGTGAAAAACTTAAAGAAAACTTGCAAATTATAGATGACAATTTAAATAATAATGCAATAGAAGGAATTTCTAATGCAATAAGATGTTTCGAAAAAATAGAAAACTGTGGAGAGATATACAAAGAAAAACTAGCAGAATTAAAAAACATATATTATGAAATTCAAGAAACTAGCAGAGATATCTACTCATTAAAAGAAGATGCAGAATATGATCCATATCAAATGCAAGAAATAGAAAGAAGATTAGATACAATATTCACAATGAAAAGAAAATATGGAAATTCAATTATCGAAATATTAGAATACAAAGAGCAATTAAAAAACGAAATTGAATTAATAGAAAATGCAGATGAAATAAATAACAAATTAAAAATAAAATTAAAAGAAATAGAAGCAAAAATGGATAAACTATGTTTAGAAATGAGTAATATAAGGAAAAAATATGCTACTATTTTAAATGAAAAAATAAACAATGAATTAAAAAGTTTAGAAATGGTAAATGCTAAATTTAATGTTAATGTAAATAAAATAGAAAACCAAAAATATAATAAAAACGGATTAGATGAAGTTATATTTATGATTTGTACAAATATAGGAGAGGAAGAAAAAGAACTAACAAAAATTGCTTCAGGTGGTGAAATGTCTAGAATAATGCTTGCAATAAAAACAGTTATTGCAAATACAGATAAAGTTGGAATATTAATATTTGACGAGATAGACACAGGAATAAGTGGAAAAGCAGCAAAAGCAGTTGCAGACAAAATGAAATTGATTGCAAAGAACCATCAAATAATTTGTATAACGCATTTAGCTACAATTGCGGCAAAAGGAGACTACAATTATTATATATTTAAACAAATAAATAACGGAAAAACTACAACAAATGTTGAACTATTAAATGAAGAAAAAACAATACAAGAAATTGCAAGAATTTCTAATGGAGAAATAACAAAAGTTGCAATTCAAAACGCAGAAGAGTTAAGAAAACTAGCCTGTGCAGTATAATATAAAACAACAAAACCCTCAGAAATGAATCTGAGGGTTTTAAAATTATAACAATATTTTTTAAAATAAAATCATTTTAAGAAACTCTTAAAACAGCTTTTCTAATTCTTTGTTGTTTCTTATATTTTTCGTAAGAATTTAAAGCAAATTCCAAAGCATTTTTATATGCGTTAGAATTTTGTTTATATTGCATCTTGCAAAATGCCTGTAAAATTGTTGTATCAATAATTTCTTGATTATATTGATAAATATCTGGATTTACAGTTAAGACTTTTTTTGAGCATTTATAATAAGAATCTTTTAATCTTTGAATTTTATAATCATCTGGAGCAAACTTAAAAATATGTCTAGCAAGTTCCAAAGAATATTCCAAATTTTTGACTGCAACTTCATCATATAATTTTTTTATTGCAGAATTTATAATTTCCATATTATCTACATTTTTATATTTTGCAGGTAAAAATAAACAAAATTCAGAGTCATTTTGAACAAGATCAATAGAAGAAGATTTTACATATTTAATGTTAAGTTTGTAACTGCTTCCTAATAAGCTAATAGCTAGATATGACTTACTTTTAACAGTTTTACTAAAATTAATTATACCCATAAAAACCCCTCCCAAACAAAACAATGTTCGCTACTGTGAAATTATTTTACATCAACTAAAAAAACATGTCAACTATTTTAAACAAAAAATATAAAATTGTGATATAATATTTTAAAACAAAAAGGAGATGTTATTATGGAAAGAGAAAAAGCAGTAGAATTATTAAAAAAATATAATAAAGAAGAATTTCATATAAGGCATGCATTAACTGTAGAAGCAGTTATGAGATATTTTGCTAAACAAAAAGGATATGACGAGGATTTTTGGGGAATAGTTCGGTTTATTGCATGATGTAGATTTTGAATGTTATCCAGAAGAACATTGCAAAAAAGCTCCAGAATTATTAAAGGAAATAGATGCAAGTGATGAATTAATACATGCTGTGTGTAGTCATGGATATGGAATATGTTCTGATGTAGAACCAACACACGAAATGGAAAAAATATTATTTGCAACAGATGAACTTACAGGATTAATATGGGCAGCAGCAAAAATGAGACCATCTAATAGCACAAAAGATATGGAAGTTTCAAGTTTAAAGAAAAAGTTTAAAGATAAAAAATTTGCAGCAGGTTGTTCAAGAGATGTAATAAAAGAAGGGTCAGAAAAGCTAGGTTGGGAATTAAATGATTTGTTTGAACAAACAATACTTGCAATGAGAGAAAGTGAAGATTTAGTAAATAAAGAAATGGAAGAAATATAAAACCAAAAGGTATCTCTACAAAGAGATACCTTTTCATTTTTTAATTATATACTATCACCTTTTAACATAGTTCTAATAGTATTATACAGATATGGCTTAAACTCATCAATAGGCATTGGGTCATTATACAAAATAGAATTAAAGCAAGTAGAACTTGCAAGTTCTATAATCATAAACAAAACAACATCTGGATTTTTAATATTAATTTTGTTTTCTTCTATTCCTTTTATAAATAAAGAGCGAAGACCATCTTTGTTATCATCTAATGTATTATAAATTTTAAATACAGTATTACTTTTAATTCCCCAAGACAAATTTTTAGAAATAAACTTAAGCAATGCAGGAAATTTAGTAAGTTCATCTATAACATAATTTATTATATAAATAATTTGATCAGAAAAATTACTTATATAGTTTTTTCTTAAATTTTCTAGTGCATCACAAAATAATTTGTGAGATTTTTTTGCAACAAGAATATCTCTCAACTCATACTTATCTTTAAAATATAAATAAAAAGTACCTTTTGCAACATTTGCATTATCTACAATATCTTGTATAGATGTGTTTTGAATACCTTTTTCGGTGAACAACTTAAAGCCGGTATCTAGCAATCTATTTTTTTTATTTTCCTTAGTTTCTTGAATACTCAATTTAATCACCACATATATTATTATTGCATAAAATGACCAGCAGGTCAATTAAAAATGAAAAAATATTTATAATTTCTACATGCAACACCCGGCTTCTCACATAAATCAAATAAATTTTAATAAAAATATTGACTAACGGTCATAATGGTGTTACAATATAAAAATGACCGGTAGTCATAAAACGAAAGGAGAGATAATATGCTAAAATTTGGAGAGTTTATATGTAAGCATAAAAAAATAATTTTAGTAATTTCAATACTTTTACTAATTCCTTCAATATTAGGAATAAAGGCAACAAAAATAAACTATGATATTTTGGTATATTTACCAAGCGACATTGAAACTGTTCAAGGAGAAAATATTCTTTCAGAAGACTTTGATATGGGGGCATTTTCAATAGTAGTTTTGGAAAATATGAAATCAAAAGAGATAGCAAAACTAGAAACAGAAGTTAAAAAAATACAAGGAGTAGAAAATGTAGTAAGTATTGTAGATGCTACAGGAACAAGTATTCCAGTAGAAAGTTTACCACAAGAGGTAAAAGACAAAATATATAAGGATAATACAACATTAATGCTTGTAACATTTAAAGATGCAATTTCATCAGATGAAACAACAAATGCAGTAGAACAATTAAGAAACATGACAGATGAAAGATGCAAAGTAAGTGGAATGACATCAGCATTAATAGACACAAGAGACTTATCAGATAAAGAAGTTGCAATATATGTATTAATTGCAGTAGCTCTATGTATTATAATCCTAGAATTAGCATTGGATTCATATTTGGTTCCAATATTTTTATTGTTAAATATAGGAATAGCAATACTTTATAATATGGGTTCAAATATAATGCTTGGAGAAATATCATATATAACAAAAGCAATAAGTGCAGTATTACAATTAGGTGTAACAACAGACTTTTCTATATTCCTTTACCACAGTTATAAAGCAGAAAAAGAAAAATATTCAAACAATGACGAAGCAATGGCAAATGCAATTGCAAAAACATTAGTATCAGTTTTAGGAAGTTCACTTACAACAATAGCAGGATTCTTAGCACTATGTAGTATGAACTTAACACTTGGAAAAGATATTGGTATAGTAATGGCAAAAGGTGTTCTATTTGGAGTAATAACAGTAGTAACAGTTTTACCAGCAATGATATTGCAATTTAACAAAGCAATAGAAAAAACATCACATAAAGAAATTTTGCCTAAATTCACAGCACTAAAGAACTTTAATATAAAACATTACAAATTAATATTAATAGCTTTCTTAGTTATATTACCATTTGCAGTATATGGATATACACACACACAAGTTTATTACAATCTAGATAGTTCACTTCCAGAAGAGCTAGAAAGTGTAAGTGGAAACAAAGAATTAAAAGATAAATTTGGAATAGTAGCAACAGAAATGATATTAGTAAATAATGATGTTCCAGATTATAAAGTAAATCAAATGTTAGATGAGATAGAGCAAATTGATGGCATTGATTGGACATTAAGCTATTCAAGAATATCAAAAGCAGTGCCAGAACAAGTGCTTTCAGAAGATTTAACAAAAATATTCCAAAGTGATAAATACAAAATGGTAATAATTAATTCTAAATACGAAGTTGCAACAAATGAGTTAAATTCACAAATGGAAGAAATACAAAAAGTAATAGATAAATATGATCCTAATGCAATACTTGCAGGAGAAGGTCCTCTTATGAAAGACTTAATTCAAGTAAGTGATCATGATTTTAATAGCGTAAATACAGTATCAATAGCAATAATTTTCTTATTAATGTTTGTAATATTTAAATCAATATCAATACCAGTTATATTAATAACAGTAATAGAATTTGCAATATTTATAAACATGGGAATACCAGCATATACAGGAACTGTGCTTCCATTCGTTGCATCAATTGTAATAGGAACAATACAATTAGGAGCAACAATAGATTATGCAATATTAATAACAAACAAATATATAACATTTAGAAAAGACGGAAAAGACAAGAAACAAGCAATAGACGAAGCTTTAGGAACATCAATTTCTTCAATAATAGTAAGTGGTCTATGCTTCTTTGGAGCAACATTTGGAGTTGGTGTTTACTCACAAATAGAAATGATTGGTTCACTATGTTCACTAATGGCAAGAGGTGCAATAGTAAGTACATGTGTAGTAATAACATTATTACCAGCATTCCTAATGCTATTAGATAAAGTAATATGCAAAACAACATTAAAAATGTCAAAAATAAAATAAATGAAAGGATGATATAAAATGAAAAACAAAAAAATGATTTCAGGACTTTTGTTATTTACAATAACTTCATATATGACAATACCAGTATTTGCAGCATCAAAATCAGAAACAGTTTATTCAAACTTAGACTCAAATGGTAAAGCATACAAAACAATAGTAAGTACTCAATTAACAAATGAAGATAAATCAGATGAAATAACTGATATATCTAATCTATTAAATATAGAAAACACAAATGGAGATGAAACTTTCAAGAAAGAAGGAAACCAAATAGTTTGGGACAGCAATGGAAATAACATTTACTATAAAGGTGAAAGTGACAAACAATTACCAGTAGAATGTAAAATAACTTATGAACTAAATGGAGAAGAAATATCAGCAGAAGAATTAAAAGGAAAAAGCGGAAATGTAAAAATTAAAATAAATTACACAAACAACGAAAAACACATTGTTTCAATAAATGGAAAACAAGTTACAATGTATACTCCATTTATAATAGTTGCAGGAACAAAAATAGATAATGCAAAAAATAAAAATATTCAAATTACAAATGGAAAAATAGTAGATAACGGAGAAAGCACATTGGCAGTTGGAATTGCAATGCCAGGAATGCAAGAAAATATCGGAATTTCAAAAAGCAAAATAGATATTCCAGAAGAAATAGAGATTTCAATGGAAACAGAAGATTTTGAAATGGGAAATATTATAGCAGTTGTAGCAGTAAAAGGTATAGATGAAGATTTAACAAGTGATTTAAACAGTATGTATAGCCAAATTAATGAATTAGCAAATGCAAGTAACGAAATATTAGCAGGTGCAAATCAACTAAAAGAAGGAACATCAGAATTAGTAAGTGGAGTTGACCAATTAAAAGATGGAACAGGAGCAGCGTATGCAGGTTCTAAACAAATAAAAGATGAAGTTGAAGAAAGTACAAAAAATTTAAAAAATGATAATACTCCTGCAATAGATAGCAAAACTTTGGAAGCAATAAAAGCACAAGCAATGCAAATCGCAACACTTTCAGATGAGCAAAAAGCAGGAATAGCAGCCCAAGCAAAAGCAGCAGCAACACTTTCAGATGAACAAAAAGCAGGGATAGCAGCCCAAGCAAAAGCAGGTGCAAAACTTACAGACGCACAAAAAGCAGGAATAGCAGCCCAAGCAAAAGCAGCAGCAAAGCTTACAGATGCACAAAAAGCAGAAATAGCGGCCCAAGCAAAACTTACAGATGAACAAAAAGCAAAAATAACAGCCCAAGCAAAAGCCGGTGCAGAATTTACAGAAACACAAAAAACAGCAATAATAGAACAAGCACAAAAAAAATATACAGAAACATTAACAGAGGCAGAAAAACAATTAATATTAACAGTTGCACAAAATACAGCATATCAAACAGCAACAACAACTGCACTAGCAGTAGCAGAAAGCACAGCAGAAGCAACAGCTTTAAAAGTGGCACAATCAGTAGCAGAAAGTACAGCAGAAGCAACAGCTTTAAAAGTAGCACAATCAGTGGCAGAAAGCACAGCAGAAGCAACAGCTCAAACAGTAGCACAAAGCACAGCAACACAAACAGCAGAAACAACAGCATTAACAGTAGCACAAAGTACAGCAACACAAACAGCTGGAGCAACAGCAACACAAACAGCAACACAAGTTGGAAATCAAGCTAAACAAAAATTCACAAATCAAGTAGTATCACAAATGAGTACATTAGGAACTGCTTTAGACGAATTAACAAATGGATTAGCAAATATAGATAACGGAGTAAGTGCATTATCAGTAGGAACAAACAAACTAGATAGTGGAGCACTACAATTAGCAAATGGAGTAAAAACATTTAATGAACAAGGAATATCAAAAATAAATAATTTAGTAAATGGAGATTTAAGAAATATTGCAAGTAGAGTAGAAAAAATGAATGAGCTTGCAAATGAATATAATAACTATGCAGGAATTCAAAATGGAATGGCAGGAGAAGTTAAATTCATAATGATAACTGATTCAACAACAGGAGATGGAGAAGTAAAAAAAGAAGAAGCTGTAATAACAACAGAAGCAAAAGACTCTAAAGAGATAAAAGAAAATAAAGAAGAATAGGCTAAAAATACTTTAAAGAGGCGCAAAACGATGCGCCTCTTTAACTTTATACAAAAGCATTGACATTAACAAAAACAAAATATAAAATATATTTAATGCTACAAATATAAGGAGTTAATTAATGTTAAAATACATTTGGAGAGATAAAAAACAATTAATTATAATAATAGGTGTAATATTAGTATGTAGTATAGCAATAGCAATTGGAATATATGCACAAATTACAAATACTAAAATAAATAAAACCGCAGAAGAAAAAAGAGAAGCAAACTATGAAGACTTGAAAAATAATTTTGACTCAATATTTACAAATACTATTAACAAAGATGGAGCAGCTCAAGTAGCAAACGCTAACATAAATTATGATGAAATAATAGGAACTAAATATGATATTAATGAAAAAAAAGAAACTAAATATAGTATAGTTGCTAAAATACCACTTTTCAAAAAAGAAACAGAAACAACAAAAAAAGTAAACCAAGAAATATTTAACACTTTTGGTGGGAAAATAGTAGATATAATAACAAACAATAAAGCATATACAATATATAATATGGGATATGTTGTATATATTAATGATAATATAATGTCATTAGTTATAAAATGTACACTAAAAGAGGGAACAAATCCACAAAGGACAATAATTCAAACATATAACTATAATCTAGATGAAGATAAGTTGGTTAGCATAGATGAGCTTATACAAAAAAGAAACTTAGATAAGGAGCAAATGCAAAAACAAATAACGGACGAAATAACAAAAGTAAGTGAACAAAATACTAGTATTATAAATCAAGGATATAATGTATATAAAAGAAATCCAAATGATGACATATATAAAATAGAAAATACTAAAAACTTTTTCTTAGGAAAAAATAAAACACTTTATTTAATATATGCATATGGAAATAGCGATTATACAAGTGAAACAGATTTGATAATATTTTAAAATAAAAAGCCTCTCAATATTTTTTATTGAGAGGCTTTTACATTAAGGCTTTTCAGCTAACTTAATATTAACTTTAAATGTTTGCCCATTTCTATTAACTTCAAGTTCTAGGGTATCTCCAATATTTTTAGTTGCTTTTATTTTATTTAATTCATCCATTGTTTTGATAGAAGTTCCACCGGCTGAAACAATTATATCACCAGCTTTTAAATCTACTAAAGAAGCGGGACTTGAATTTTGAATGCCTTTAACATAAATTCCAACAGGAAGTTTATATTTCTCAGCCATAGCATCAGTAATGTCAATTCCTTCAATACCAATATATGGTCTTAAAACTTTTCCGTGATCTATTAATTGTTTATAAATATCAATTGTATCATTAATTGGAATAGCAAATCCCATACCTTCTATACCAGTTCCAGAAAGCTTTAAAGTATTAATACCAATTACTTTACCTTCACTATTTACTAATGCTCCACCACTATTTCCAGAGTTTATTGCAGCATCAGTTTGAATTAATGTATAAGTAGTTCCATTTTCACCTGTAACAGTTCTATTTACAGCACTTATAATTCCAGAAGTAACACTACTTTGCATTCCCAAAGGATTTCCAACAGCCATTGCAAATTCTCCAATTTTAACTGAATTAGAATTTCCAAGCTCTGCTTCTGTTAAATCATCTTTTTCAATTTTTATAACTGCTAGATCAGTTTGCTCATCTGTACCTATAATTTTGGCTTCATATGGAGTAGAATCATTATATAAATATACATATACTTTTGTTGCCTTTGAAACCTCATAATAAGTAGAAGAATCACTAGAGTTAATAATATGGTTATTTGTTAAAATATATCCATCCTTGCTAATTATAATTCCAGAGCCTTGCGCTTGTGCAAGTTGAGACATGCCTTGCATAAAGTTTGAGGTTACAGTGTATTCTACAGTAATACCAACAATTGATGGTAAAACTTTATTTGCAGAATATATTGCAGTATCAGAATAATTAGAAAGAGATACAGTCTGAACAGTTCCAGTGTTAGAAGATGAACTAGGTATAGCAGAAGTCTCTTCTGTCTTGGCAGAAGTATTTAGAATAGAGTTTTTTATGCTTGGAATTCCAAATACTATAGAAATAACCAGAGCTGTACCTAATATTCCAGAAAGAAATGGAATTAAAAAAGATCTTCCAAAACTAGAACTATTCTTTGCGGGATCATCAAAACTTTTAAAAATATCATTATTTTCTTTCATTAATATAACCTCCTTGTAAAATAAATTATCATATTATAATAATAACCTAAACTAATAATATAATACAAGAAATACATTAAAAAATCCTGAAAAATTAATAAGACAAAATTCAATTTACCTAAAAATTATATTGAAATAAATTTCTACATATAATATAATAAAAACAATTTAAAGGAGTTGAAAAAATGAATTTAAAAAATAAAAAAGGGATAACAATAATCGCACTAGTCATTACAGTAGTAATAATGCTAATATTAGTTGGAGTAACAGTAAAAGTAGGAACAAAGTCAATAGATGAATCAGAAAAAGAAGATATAATAACAAATATGATATCTATAAAAACAAGAGCTAAAATAGTTAAAGATCAATTTAATTTTAAGGATATAAGTAGTTTGGTAGGAACTAAATTTACCGATGATACAAAATATGAAAAGACAAATTTAAACCCTGCAATTCCAGAAGAACAAAAAAATAATTGTTATATATGGACACAAGAAGATTTAAATAATCAGGGATTAGCATCAATAAATTCTGATGAATCAAAATTTTATGTTGTATATTATGGGGATAATAATACAGAAGTATATTATTCAATAGGAGTAGATGGAAAATATAGCTTAACAGATTTGCAAGGTGAGTAATGTGAAAGAAAGAGAAATAGAAAGACTAAATAAATTAAAAGAATATGAAAAAAAGTTATATGATAAAGGAATAAAATATATTGCAGGTATAGATGAAGCTGGAAGAGGACCTTTGGCTGGACCAGTGGTTGTAGGTTGTGTAATAATGCCACAAGATTCATTTATTGAATATGTTAATGATTCTAAAAAAGTATCTGAAACAAAAAGAGAAATGCTTTATGAAAAAATAACAAATGAAGCAATTGCATGGAGCACAGGAATTGTAATGCAAGATGAAATAGACGAAATAAATATATTAAATGCAACTAAAAAAGCATTAACAATGGCAATAGATAATTTAAAAGTAAAACCAGAGGTTATATTAGTAGATGCTTTAGAAAAAATAGATACACATCAAATTCCATATATATCTGTAATAAAAGGAGATGCAAAAATTTATAGTATTTCAGCAGCTTCAATTGTTGCAAAAGTAACAAGGGATAGAATAATGCGAGAGTATGATGAAATATATCCACAATATGGATTTGCAAGTCATAAAGGGTATGGAACAGCAAAACATATTCAAGCAATAAAAGAATACGGAATATGTTCAATACATAGAAAAAGTTTTGTAAAGAATTTTATACAAAAATAAAATAATATATAAAAGGGGAATGGCGCAGTTGGAAGACCAACTACGCCAAAACTTACTTCTCACCCTCATCTCCGTAGAAGTCAGAATCAGGCCAAGTATCAAACGGGTCTTCAGCAGTTTCTGCTGAAATTCGTTTGTTCAGTGCCCTCAGCTCTTTACGGAGTGAATTGAGTTCACTCGGACTTGAAGTGTCAAGCTTCTTGTTGAGCTCCTCAATAATGCGGATGGTGTCTGCAGATAACATAGGTAGAAACCCCTTTCAAATATAAATTTGTAACATTATTATAACACGCTTTACATAAAAAATCAAATTAGGAGGTTGATTTTATGAATATTAAAGAAATTATAGCTAAAAAAAGAGATGGATTAGAATTAAATAAAGAAGAAATTAAATATTTTATAGAAGAATATACAAAAGGAACTGTTACAGATTATCAAGCAGCAGCACTAATTATGGCAATGTATATCAATGGATTAAACAATGAAGAAACTACAAATTTAACATTAGAAATGGCTCATTCTGGAGAAATTTTAGATTTATCAAAAATTTCTAAAACAGTTATAGATAAGCACAGTACAGGAGGAGTTGGAGATAAAATAACATTAGTATTAATGCCCATTATTGCATCACTTGGCGTGCCAGTTGCAAAAATGTCTGGAAGAGGCTTAGGCTTTACTGGTGGAACAGTAGATAAACTAGAATCAATTCCGGGATATAAAACAGAAATAAAAATAGACGAATTTATAGAAAATGTACAAAAGGTTGGAATAAGCTTAATTGGTCAAACAGCCAATTTAGCGCCAGCAGATAAAAAAATATATGCACTACGTGATACTATTAGCTGTGTAGATAATATGTCACTTATAGCGTCAAGTATAATGAGCAAAAAAATAGCTGCAGGAGCAAACAAAATAGTATTAGATGTAACATGCGGAAGTGGAGCTTTTATGCAAAACGAAAAAGATGCAATAGAGTTATCTAATATAATGAAAAACATAGGAAAGTTAGCAAATAGAGAAACAGTATGTATAATTACAAATATGGACGAACCAGTTGGATATGCAATAGGAAATAGCTTAGAAATTATAGAAACAATAGAATGTTTAAAAGGAAATATACCAGAAGACATAAAAGAAATAATAACAACAATAGGAGCATATATACTAAAACTTGCAGATAAAGGTGACAATTTAGAAGAAAACAAACTAAAAATATTAGAAAATATAAAAAACGGAAAAGCATATAATAAATTTTTAGAATTAGTACAAAATCAAAATGGTGATATAGAATATGTAAAAAATACAGATAAATTTGAAAAAGCAAAATACATATTACCAGTAATTTGTGAAAAAGACGGATATGTAGAAAAATTAAATGCAGGAGAAGTAGGAAAAATATCAGTGGATTTAGGAGCGGGAAGATTAAGAAAAGAAGACGACATAGACAAAGCAGTAGGAATAGTGCTAAACAAGAAAAATGCAGACAAAGTAAAAAAAGGTGATATACTAGCATTTGTATATGCAAACAATAAACAAAAAGGAGAAACAGCAGTAGAAGAAATGCAAGATGCATATACAATAGTAGAAGAACCAGTAAAAAAAGAAAAATATATTTTAGGGATTATATAGGAGGAAAACAAAAAAATGAAAATAATGTTTATATGCACAGGCAACATTTGCAGAAGTGCAATGGCACATGCAATGTTTGAAGAAATGGTAAAAGAACAAAATAAAAATGTACAAGTATATTCGTGTGGCATATATGCACAAAATGGTGATATTCCAACATATGAAGCAATTGAAACAATGAATGAATATGGGATAGATTTAAGAAATCATAGAGCAACAAATATAAGAAACTCAAACATAAAAGACATGGATGTAATACTTTGCGCAACAATTTCACATAAAAATAGTGTTATAAATATGTATCCAGAATTAAAAGAAAAAGTATTTACGATGAAAGAATATGCAGGATATCCACAAAATGATTTAGATATAAAAGACCCATGGGGATACGGAATAGAAGTATATAAAAGTTGTGCAAAGGAAATAAAGGAATGCCTTAATAAAATTATAGAAAAATTATAACTAAAAAAGCATACTTTCCACTTCAAATAAATTAAAGAAAGGAATAAACAAATGAACATATTAGAAGGACTAAACGATAAACAATACGAAGCAGTAATAAATACAGAAGGACCAAACCTAATTATAGCAGGTGCAGGTTCAGGAAAAACAAAAGTACTAACACATAAAATAGCATATTTAATAGGAGAAAAAAATGTAAAGCCATGGCAAATACTTGCAATTACATTTACAAATAAAGCAGCAAACGAAATGAAAACAAGAGTAGAAGCATTAGTTGGAGAAGCAGCGAATGAAATGTGGCTAGGAACTTTCCATTCTATTTGCGTTAGAATTTTAAGAAGATTTATAGATAGATTAGGATATGAAAGCTCATTTATAATATTCGATACATCAGACCAAAGAAGTTTGGTAAAACAATGTTTAAGAGAATTAAATATTGATGATAAATTGTTTACAGACAGAAGCGTATTATCAGAAATAAGCAATGCAAAAAATGAAATGCTTACACCAGAAAGCTACAAATTAAGGACAAATGGTGAGTATAGAAAAGAAAAAATCGCAGAAATATATGCTGTATATCAAAGAAAATTAAAAGAAAATAATGCAATAGATTTTGATGATATTATCAATTTTACAATAGACATATTAACAGAAAACCCAGATGTTTTAGAGTATTATTCAGATAAATTCAAATATGTATTAGTAGACGAGTATCAAGATACAAATAAATCACAATTTACACTACTAACATTAATTGCAGCAAGACACGGAAATATTACAGCCGTAGGAGATAATGACCAAGGAATATATTCTTTTAGAGGAGCAGACATATCAAATATATTAAATTTTGAAAAGGATTTTCCAGGAACAAAAATAATAAAATTAGAGCAAAATTATAGATCTACAAAAAGTATATTAAATGCAGCAAATGCAATAATCAAAAATAATAGCAAAAAATATGAAAAAAACTTATGGACAGAAAAAGAAGAAGGAAAGCTTCCAGAAGTACATATATGTAATGATGAATATGATGAAGCAAGATATATTGCAGAAGAAATAGAACATTTAAGAAGAGAAGAGTATTTAAAATATTCAGATTTTGCAATTCTATACAGAATGAATGCACAGTCACGTAGTATAGAAGAGATTTTAGTAAGAGAAGGAATTCCATACAGAATTATAGGTGGACACAAATTCTACGAAAGAAAAGAAATAAAAGATATAATTAGTTATTTAAGATTAATTCAAAACACATCAGATAATTTAAGTTTGCAAAGAATAATAAATGAGCCTAAAAGAGGAATAGGAAAAACAAGTTTAGAAAAAATAGAATCAATAGCATCAACAAACCGGAATATCAATGTATGAAGTAATAAAAAAAGCAGATGAGTTTGGACTAAATAAAGTATTCGTAAATTCGAGAGATTTTGTAAATGTAATAGAAGAATTAAGAGCAAGTAAAGATGAAATTAAAATTTCGGAACTTGTAAAACAAACACTAAACAAAACAGGATATACAAAAGCTTTAGAACTAGAAAGTACAACACAAGCAGAAACAAGGCTAGAAAACTTAGATGAGTTTTTAACAGTAGCAATAGAGTTCGAGGATGAAGCTGCAGAAAACAACTTAGCAGAATTCTTAGAAAGTATAACACTTACAAGCGATGTAGATGAACTAGAAGATACAGACGAAGCAGTAACATTAATGACCTTACATAGTGCAAAAGGACTAGAATTCCCAGTAGTATTTTTAATAGGAATGGAAGACCGGAATATTCCCAAGTTATAAGTCAATAGGAGAAGAAAGAGAATTAGAAGAAGAGAGAAGACTTTGCTATGTTGGACTAACAAGAGCAGAACAATTTTTATACTTAACATGTAGCAGACAAAGAACTATATTTGGCTCAACATCATGCAACAAAATATCTAGATTTATAGAAGAAATACCACCAGAAATGCTAGACGGAGATAAAAACATTAAGAAAGAAAAACAATATGAACCAAAAGAAACAACATATGAGTGGGAATATGGAACAGTAAAAAAATATCAAACAAAAGCATTTGGAGATAAATACTCTCCAAAAGAACCGTCATATCAATTTAGAACAGCAGAAAGTTTCTTAAATTCATTAAACAAAACAAAAGCAGAAGGAGTAGATTTAAGCCAATTTAGAGCAGGGGTAACAGTATATCATAAAAAATTTGGAGAAGGAGTAATAAACTCAGTCGAACAAGAAGGAGAAGACTTAAAACTAGATATAAACTTTGAAAAAGCAGGACATAAAAGGTTGATGGCAAAATTCGCAAATTTAGAAATAAGATAAAAAAGAAGAGCAATCTTCTTTTTTTTATGCAAAAAAATTGGAATTTGTGTGAGGGGGAATTCTAGGGACTGTCCCTTAAAATCACCAAACCTGGGGATTTTGGGGACTGTCCTGAATTCATCCGGAACTAAACAAATTCCAATTTATCTAATTACTTACTTCGTTTTTTACTTTGTCTATTTCTGTCTGTGGTGCTTGCCCTGCTGGTGTGTAATATCCTTTTGCTTGTGCTACCTTAAATAATTCATATTGGAATGATTCGTCATTATTTCTTATCTGTTGTATTGTTTGTCTTAATTGCATATTTTCTGCTTCTGAAATAACTCCTTGATATGTTGTAAGCTCTGCTTTAACGCTTTCTAATATATCGTTAACCATGTATTTTTCTTCCATATTCTTACCTCCTAATTTAAAAATGTTAACAATTTTTGTTTTGTATTTAATGAATCTTGAGCAGCCTTTGTAAACATTTGCTTTATTTGTGGGTCAACACATTGTGATGCATATGTGTTTAGCTTTTGATATGATGTGTCGTGTGCACCTATTAAGTGCCTTAAATTTTGTAATTCTACTTGACTTAGTTCTGACATTAAAATCATCCTTTCCATTTTTTATTTAACAAGTATAGTGTTTACAAAAATTAATAAATTATTCAAAAAAATGTAATTTGTGTGAGGGGAATTCTAGGGACTGTCCCTCAAAATCACCAAACCTGGGGATTTTGGGGACTGTCCTGAATTCACAGCTATAGCAATTTCTACAATGCCTTCGGGTCGCCGTCCTCGGAGACCCGAAGACATCGCAGGCTTTGCAATATACATAATTTACAACACGTAAAATGCAGAGATTTTGAAAGAAAAACAGAGAAAAAAAGAGAAAATGCAAGCATTCCTAACATTAAAGGACTAAATAAAAGAATATACTTATTGCCAAAAATGTATAATTAAGGTAAAATATTATAGTGAAATTTTAAAAAAATAAGTTAGGAGTGTTTATTATTTTAAGAAGTATAAAGAATATATTTGTGCATGTTAGAAGTTCATTAAAAGTTTTATTTCTTATTATGATATCTACAGCATTAATAGTAGGACTAATATCTTTAGTATATAAACCAATGTACAGTGTAACTGTAAATGGAGAATTTTTAGGATATACATCAAATAAAAGCAAATTACAAAAGAGAATAAATGAATATATAGAAAGTAAGGATAACAGTAATGTTGCTTTTATAGATATTAAAGACTTACCTGAATATTCATTGTGTTTATTGAAAAAAGATAATCAAGCAAATGATGAAGAAATATTTGAAAAAGTAAAAAATTCAGGAACAACATATTATGAGTATTATGCAATAGTAGTAAGCAATGAAGAAAAGTACTATGTAGGAACAAAGGACGAAGCAGAAGCTATAATTAATGAGTTGAAATCAAAGAAAAGTACAAATATAAATAAAATAGCATATACACAAGTTCATTCAACAGAGATGAAAGAATTTACAGAAAAAGATAAAGTTGTAACAGCATTATATGTAAAACCAGTAGTTGTAGCAACATCAGCATATGCAACATATAAAGGACAAAAAATAGCAAGTACAGAAACACCATCATCAGCTGTTTTAGGAATAGGACTAATAAGACCAGTATCAGGAATAATAACATCAAGATTTGGTCAAAGAGCCAGTGGAAAACATACAGGATTAGATATAGCTACTTCAACAGGAACAACAATAGTTGCAGCAGCAGCAGGGACAGTAACTTATTCTGGTAATAATGGTGGAGGCTTAGGAAACTTCATAAAAATAAGCCATGGAAATGGTGTAGAAACAGTATATGGACATTGTAGCAAGTTATATGTAACAACAGGTCAAACAGTTGCACAAGGTGAAGCAATAGCAGCAGTAGGATCAACAGGAAATTCAACAGGACCTCATTTACACTTAGAAATAAGAGTAAATGGAGTAAGACAAAATCCACAAATTTATTTATATAAGTAAAAAGTTAAAAAAACCAGTTCACATTGAACTGGTTTTTTGTTGATCTTTGTATATAAATTTTCATTTATTATAAAATGCTTTAACACAATTAGATATAGCATTTGCTTTAAAAACTGCTTTTCCATATTCTAAAAGTTTTCTTTCGAATAAATCCGGATTATCAACAGTGTTTCCAAATTCGCTTATTTCACAATTAATTGCTTTTACAATCGGTAAATTAGATTTGTTAATATGTATGCATAAATAATATTTTGAATTATATAAGCTCAAAGAAACTTTTCTTAATTTTAAATATGTTTCACTGTTTAGATGTAAGCTTATATACTTACAAAACTCACAGTAATCATCAAATGAATTGAATGAGTATATTACTAAACTATTATTAATTGCAGATGTTTTTCTTTTTATTTTTAATTGTTTTTTTACTTGTTCCTTTTCTGGAAGCCTTGTAACAGTTAGAATAAAGTTCCCTTCTGGAACTGCAATTGCTTCAATCATTAATTTGTAATCTTTTGTATAAAAACCAACTTCTTTTTCGGCTTTATTTAACAAACTACAAAACAAAGCTTGAGATTCAGCAGAATTAGACATAAATGAGTGTAAATCTATATGCTCTTCTTCCAAATCGCTCAAATTTAAAGTGATTCTAATTTTATTCTCTGTCAATTTTTCAATTTTCAAAATAAGTAACCTCCGATATAAAGTATAATATTATTATAGCACCAATATATAATAATTTAAATAATAAAAATATGGAAATTATTATATCACATTATATTAAATAATTATTAAAATAGTGAAAGAAATTGTAAAATAACCCATAATAAATCCTTGAATTTACTTGAAAAAACAAGCAATTGCATATATAATATATTAGTATTTAACAAAGGAGAAATAAGGAGGAGCACAAATGGCAACAAGAGAAAAAAATATATGGATATTATTAGTATTTTTACTATCAGGTCTAGTAATAGGAGGACTTTTAGGAGAACTTGCAGCAAAGGTAGATTGGCTATGGTGGTTATCTTATGGACAAAGTTTTGGACTATCAACTCCGGTATCACTAGATTTAAATGTAATAACAATAACATTTGGGCTAATGTTTAAAATAAATATTGCAAGCATTGTAGGAATGGCAATAGCAATATTTATATATAGAAAAGTATAATGTAGAATTTTTTTAATTAAAGAATACAAAATGCATTGCTTTTTGTTGGGGGCAATTTATATTGAAAGGGCGATTTTATGAGACTAAAAATGAAAGAGCTTCCAATATTAGAAAGACCATATGAAAAATTAGAAATTTATGGAGCCGAGATGTTATCTAATGCAGAACTTTTGGCAATAATAATAAAAACTGGAAACAAAAAAGAAACTGCAGTAGCACTTGCTCAGAAAATATTAAATTTAAATAAAAATTATAACAAGAATGATTTAAGATTTTTGCAAGAAATATCGATAGAAGAGCTTACAGAAGTTAAGGGGATAGGAAAAGTAAAAGCAATACAAATAAAAGCAGTATCTGAAATTGCAAAAAGAATAACAAAGCCAATTACAAATAAGATAAAAATAAGTAATACAAAAGATGTGGCAGAATTAGTAATGTCTGAACTAAGATACGAAAAAAGAGAAATAGCCAAAGTTATTATTCTTAATAACAAAAATATTGTATTAAGAATTGTAAACATATCGTTAGGAGGTTCAAATTTTGCATGTATAGAACCAAAAGATGTATTGGCAGAGGCTATAAAAATGCAGGCACCAAAGATAATACTTATTCATAACCATCCAAGTGGAGACCCAAAACCAAGCAAAAGTGACTATAAAGTAACAGACAGAATATATGAATGTGCTGATTTAATGGGAATTGAATTGTTAGACCATGTAGTAATAGGGGATGGAATATATGAGAGTGTATTAATGGGAAAGGAAACGTGAGAAATATGTTATTTGGACTAAAATCAAAAGATATTGGAATAGATTTAGGAACAGCCAATACTTTAGTTACACTAAAAGGAAAAGGAGTAATATTAAAAGAGCCATCTGTTGTAGCAATAGATAGAAGAAGTGGCAATATCTTAGCTACTGGTTATGAAGCAAAAGAAATGCTTGGAAGAACACCAGAAACTATTAAAGCAGTAAGACCATTAAAAGATGGTGTAATAGCAGATTTTACTGCAACACAGTTAATGCTTAAAAATATAGTGTCAAAAGTATGCCAAAGATATAACGCAGGAAGACCAAGAGTAGTTGTTGGAGTCCCATCTGGTATTACAGAAGTGGAAGAAAGAGCAGTAGAAGAATCAGTTTTAAGAGCTGGAGCAAAAGAAGTATATTTAATAGAAGAGCCAATGGCAGCAGCAATTGGTGCAAATTTAGATGTAGCAGAACCTACTGGAAATATAATAGTTGATATAGGTGGAGGAACAACAGAAGTTGCTGTAATTTCCTTAGGAGGAGTTGTAATAAGTAACTCTTTAAGAACTGCTGGAGACGAATTAGACGAAGATATAGTAAATTATATAAAAAGAGAAATGGGACTAGCAATAGGAGAAACAACAGCAGAAGAAATAAAAATAGAAATAGGATGTGCATTACCATTAATGACAGAAGCAAGCATGGAAGTAAGAGGAAGAGATTTAGGAAATGGGTTACCAAGAAATGTTATAGTTACTTCAACACAAATAGAAGAGGCAATGCATGATTCAATAAATGAAATAGTAGAAGTTGTAAAAGCTACATTAGAAAAAACTCCACCAGAACTTGCATCAGACATAGTAGAAAAGGGAATAGTGCTTGCAGGTGGAGGAGCACTAATCAGAAATCTAGACAAATTATTAAGCCAAAAAACAGAAATGCCAGTATATATTGCAGAAGATCCATTAGAATGTGTTGTAAAGGGAACAGGAAAAACTTTAGAAGACTTAGAAAGATTAAAAACTGTTCTTATAAATGCGCGTAAACGTAGATAAACAATAAATAAGAAAGGATTACAGCGATGTATAGAAACAATAAAACAAGTATTATAGGTATAGTAATAACAATAATAGTATTGATTATATTAGTTTTGCTTACCAATATAAATACAAATAAACTTTCTGGTGCAGAGAATTTATTTAGTAAACTTGTAATGCCTGTGCAAAATGGATTAACGCATTTAAAAAATAAAATTGCAAAAAATGATTCATTTTTCGAAAACATAGATAAGCTAGATGAAGAAAATAAAAAGCTAAAAGAAGAAAATAGTGAATTACAAAAAAAATTACAAGAGTTAGAAATAATAAAAACTGAAAATGCAACATTGAGACAATATGTAAATATGGCAGAAAAGTATGCAGAATACAAAACTGTACCAGCATATATAATAAATAAAGATGTTAGCAATTTAAGTGAAACAATGGTTATTAATGCAGGAAAATCAAGTGGAATAGATGTAGATATGCCAGTTATTACAGAACAGGGATTAGTTGGCTATATTATGTCTGTAACAGAAAATACTGCAAAGGTCCAACCAATAATAGACCCAGCAACTAATATAAGTGGGACAATAACAACATCAAGAGATAGTGTGATTGTAAGAGGAATTTTACGGAAGCAGTAACACATTAAAATTAATGTATATTCCAACAGATGCCGACTTAGTTTTAGAAGATACAATAGAAACTTCTGGATTAGGTGGAATATATCCAAAAGGAATACAAATAGGTAAAATAAAAGAAATAATAGAATCAAAAAATATAACAGACAGATATGCAATTGTAGAAACATCAGTGGATTTTTCAAAATTAGAAACAGTATTGGTAATAACAAAGTAATATAAAAGAAAAGGAGATATATTATGAACAATGAAATCTATGTAACACCACTTGCTGGAAGATATCCAAGTAAAGAGATGAACAAAATTTGGTCAAGTGATTCTAAATATTCAACATGGAGAAAACTTTGGGTTGCACTTGCAGAAACAGAAAAAGAGCTAGGAATTGATATAACAGACGAACAAATTAATGAAATGAAAGAAAATGTAAATAACATTGATTATGATGTAGTTGCAAAAAGAGAAAAAGAATGTAGACATGATGTTATGGCACATGTTTATGAATTTGGTACAAAATGCCCAAAAGCAAAACCAATAATACACTTAGGAGCAACATCTTGCTATGTAACAGATAATACAGACGTAATTTTAATGAGAGAAGCTTTAAAAATTATAAAAGCAAAATTAGTTAATGTAATAAATAATCTAAAGAAATTTGCAGATGAATATAAAGGAACAACTTGCCTAGGATATACACATTTTCAACCTGCACAGCTAACAACAGTTGGTAAAAGAGCAACACTTTGGATGCAAGATTTGTTAGAAGATTTAGAAGAACTAGAATTTGTAGAATCAAGAATGAAACTTTTGGGTTGCAAAGGAACAACAGGAACACAAGAAAGCTTTATGAAATTATTTAAAGATGAAGAAAAAGTAAAACAAATAGATGGAAAAATAGCAAAGAAAATGGGATTTGACAAAGTATATGCAGTATCTGGACAAACATATACAAGAAAGTTGGATTCAATAGTATTAAATTGCTTATCAGGAATAGCAGAAAGTGCATCAAAATTTGCAAATGACATGAGACTTTTACAACACGAAAAAGAATTAGAAGAACCATTCGAAAAAGGACAAATTGGATCATCAGCAATGGCATATAAAAGAAATCCAATGAGATGTGAAAGAATAAATTCACTTTCAAGACATGTAATGGTACTTTCAAATGATGCAAAAATAACAACTGCAACACAATGGCTAGAAAGAACACTTGATGATTCTGCAAATAAGAGAATATGCGTGCCAGAAAGCTTTTTAGCAACAGATGCAATATTAATTCTTTATGAAAACATATCATCAAATATTGTAGTATATAAAAACGTAATAAAAACAAATATGATGCAAGAACTTCCATTTATGGGAACAGAAGAAATACTTATGAATGCAGTTTTAAAAGGTGGAGATAGACAAGAATTACATGAAAAAATAAGAGTATACTCAATGGAAGCTGGAAGAGAAGTAAAAGAATTTGGTAGACCAAACGATTTAGTAGATAGAATAGCAGCAGACGAAACATTTGGACTAACCAAAGAAGAAATTTTACATATATTAAATCCAGATCACCTTTGTGGAAGAGCAAAAAATCAAGTAACAGATTTTATAGAAGAATGTGTAAATCCAGTACTAGAAAAATATAAAGACTTAATAAACGAAGAAAAAGTAGAGATAAATGTCTAGAAAAAATGAGACAAAATGGGACAGCCCATTTTTGTCTCATTAATTATAAATAATAGAGGAAAATATGAAAATAGTTGATTGGTTTAGAAGAATTAGACTGCGAAAAAGATTACTAATACCTAGCAGTAATCCTGATTACGAAGATTCAATTAAGCAAGTAAAAGAAAAAATTATAAACAGTATGCAGGACAGAGAATTTAGCAAAATTGAAGAGGCTTATTATGTATATATAGAATTAGGAAAAATTTTATCAGAAGATCCTATTAATGCTTTTGGGGAAGTTGAAGAGAGAAGAGGCCTATTCAATAAAAAAATAGGAAAAGAACTTCAAGGAAATTGTAAAGCTATAGCGGAATTATATGTAAGTATATTAGGAGATATAGGAATAAACTCGGATTTAATAAAAGTAAATGAGAACCCAGGAGCACATGTGGACGCAGTATTAAATATTGAAGGAAAGAATTATATAACTAATCTAATAGGTGATTTATCAAGAATAAAAACTGCAAAAAGAGTAAATTCATTTGCATTTAATTTAGAGAATAATAGAAATATTATGTATTCACCAACATATAAAGATAGAGTAAAAAAATGTTATAACTTATCCTTCCTACCAAGAGAAGAAATAGAAAGAATGGATAAAAAATTAGGATATAGTTATAGTAACGAAAGTGAAAAAGATAATAATAAAAGAGGTATATATACAGAGGATGTATTTGAAAGAATAAAACAAGAATTAGCAGATCCAGAGAAGTTTAAAAAATATGTTCTAAAAGGAAGAGAAGATGTACGAGAAGAAGATATATTCAAATATAAATTAGAATTTCTTTTAGAAAATATGGATAAGTTTTCCACATATAATTCGAATGCAAGATATTTGGAAAATATAAGGTATTACTTTTATACACTAAAAAAGTTTTTTTCGGAAGAAGAGGCAAAAAGAATAAATATGTATGCATGTGTGAACAATGGTGACTTTTCTAAAATACATTCTATTGTAAAATTAAGACCATCAGAAAAATCAAAAGGAGAAAATACATATTTTGCTTATAATAATACCGATAGAAAATATAAAGAGATTTCAAGAGAAGAATTAAAAAGATTTGTAGATAGGGCAAAAGGTTTAGAGATAATTGGTGAAATAGACAACAAAGAACAAATAGATATAGAAGAATTAGAGTTATAAAATGAGACAAAAGAGGGGTGTCCCCTTTTGTCTCATTTATTTAAAATTTCTTTCCTGTTATTTTTTCATATGCTTCAATATATTTATTTCTTGTAGTCTCTAAAACATCTTTTGGAAGTTCGGCAGGAGGATCGTTTCTATATCCGTTATTTGATAGCCAGTCTCTTAAGTATTGTTTATCAAAACTTTTTTGACCTCTACCTACTTCATAATCGTCAAGGGGCCAAAATCTACTAGAATCAGGAGTTAAAACTTCATCTCCTAAGACTAAATTACCATTTTCATCTAAACCAAATTCAAACTTTGTGTCTGCTATAATTATTCCTTTAGAAAGAGCATAATCAGCACATTTTTTATAGATATTAATTGTAGCATTTTTTACTTTTTCAGCAAGTTCATCACCTAAAATTTCTTTACATCTTTCAAAAGAAATATTTTCGTCATGATCTCCAAGTTCAGCCTTTGTAGAAGGCGTAAAAATTGGTTCATCTAATTTTTGACATTCTTGTAAACCTTCTGGCAATTTAATATTGCAAACAGTACCAGTTTTTTGATATTCTGCCCAACCAGAACCTGTAATATATCCTCTTACAATGCATTCAACTGGAAGCATTTTTAGTTTTTTTACTAGCATACTTCTATCTTTAAATTCTTCTTTTCTAAATTCGTCTGGAAATTCCTCATAATTTGTAGTAATTATATCATTTGGTATAATATCAGAAACAAAATTAAACCAAAATTCAGATAATTTATTTAGAATTTTTCCCTTATCTAAAACAGGATTTGGCATAATAAAATCAAATGCAGAAATCCTATCAGAAACAACCATCATAAGTTTATCATCATCTACTTCATATATTTCACGAACTTTACCACTACTAATTTTTTTCATAAAATAACAATCCTTTCTAAATTAATAATTCTCATAACCTACATCTTGTAATTTTGCATCTTTTTCCATAACAGCATCTTTTAATCCAGCTTTAAAATTAGCTAATTTATTACGTATATCTTCATTTGAAACGCCTATTATTTGAGTTGCTAAAATAGCTGCATTTTTTGCACCATTTATTGCAACTGTCGCAACAGGAATTCCAGAAGGCATTTGCACAATTGAATAAAGTGAATCAATACCATTTAAAGCCTTAGAATGAATAGGAACACCAATTACTGGGCATGTATTTACTGCTGCAAAAATTCCAGGTAAATGGGCTGCACCACCAGCACCAGCAATAATTGCTTTAACACCTCTATTTTTAAGATTTTTTGCGTAATCAATTGCTTCATCTGGGCATCTATGAACAGATAAAATTTTCATCTCATAAGAAATTCCCATATTATCCAAGAATTTGGCACTATCTTTCATTATAGGTAAATCAGAATCACTACCCATAATTATTGCTACATCAATATTTTTTTCCATTTTTCCCTCCCAAAAAATAAATCTGAATTAATTATATTATATAAAATTATAATATACAAGAAAATAAATGAATTTGAAAATTATATTAAGATTTGCAATTTATGGAAGTAGATTATATAATAAGTAAAATCATATAAAGGAGGGGACAATGTCTCAGATACAAATTAATAATTTAAATTTTATTTACCCAGGACAGACCGAATATATTTTTAAAAATGTAAATTTAACATTAGATACAGATTGGAAACTAGGACTTATAGGAAGAAATGGAAGTGGTAAAACTACACTTTTAAAATTACTTTTAGGTGAATACGAAAGTAATAATGCTATAAGCAAGAATATAGAATTTGAATATTTTCCTTATGAAATTAAAAATGAAAACGATTTAACTATTAATATTGCCTATAAAATTCTTCCAAATTTGGAAGAATGGAGATTATATAAGGAACTTAATTTAATTAAAATGGATGCTAATATTTTATACAGAAATTTCAGTACGTTAAGTGGTGGAGAGATGATAAAATTCCTTTTAATTTGTGCATTCTTAAAAGAAAATAAGTTTTTACTTATAGATGAACCAACTAATCACATTGATGAAGAAAGTAAAGATTCGCTAATAGAATATTTAAAACAAAAAAAAGGATTTATACTGGTTTCACATGATAGAAAAATATTAAATGAAGTAGTTGATCATATTCTATATATAGGAAAACAAAATATTACATTGGAACAAGGAACATATAATTCATGGAAATTTAATAAAACAAATAGAGATAATAATGAGATTGAGCAAAATAAACGATTAAAAAATGATATTATGAAATTAGATGCAATCGCCAAAAAAACTGAAAATTGGTCTAATGCTGTGGAAAAGAGTAAAAAAGGTGCTGTAGACAAAGGACACGTAGGACATCAGGCTGCTAAGATGATGAAGAGAGCAAAGGTTTTAGAAAGCAGAAGAGATAAAAAAATCGAAGAAAAAACAGGCCTTTTAAAAGACATAGATATATCACCGGACTTGCAAATGAAACCATTAATTGCTTCTAGAAAAAATCTAATTTTAGTGCAAAATTTATCAATATTTTATGACAAAAAAATATTATTTAAGAACTTAAATTTTGAAATAAATTCTGGAGAAAGAGTTGCAATAGAAGGAAAAAATGGAAGTGGTAAATCTAGCATTGTAAAATTAATAGTTGGTGAAAATATACCAAATAATAAAGGTTTAAAAGTCATGCCAAACCTGAAAATTTCATATGTATCACAAATGACAGATGAAGTAAAAGGAACTATTTCAGAGTATGCCAGATATAACAACGTTGATGAAGGTATTTTTAGGGCAATGCTTCAAAAACTAGGAGTTGATAAAGAAAAACTAGACAAGAATTTATCGGATTTAAGTGAAGGACAAAAGAAAAAAGTAATGATTGCAAGGAGTATTTCTGAGGATTCTGAGATTTATATTTGGGATGAGCCATTAAACTATCTAGACATTCAATCTCGTGAACAAATAGAGAATATGATTTTAAAATATGAACCAACTATGCTTTTTATTGAGCATGATAATGTGTTTATAAACAAAATTGCTACTAAAGTAATACAATTACCTGAAGAGTAAAAAACGCGTAATACAAAATATTTAAATGAAAGAGAAAGCAAAAAAATAGATCTCAAAAGAGGTCTATTTTTTATTGGATAAAATGTCCTAAAATAAATTAATCAACCTAACACCAATTTACATAAATAGGAATATATTATTAATATAGTAGGAGGAATAGCATGAAAGAAGTTTTAAGATTAGAAAATATAAACAAGACATATCAAGCAAAAAATGGGGAAATAGAAGCTTTAAGAAATATAAATTTTAATGTAAATGAAGGCGAATTTGTTAGCATAATTGGACCAAGTCGGATGTCGGAAAATCAACATTACTTTCAATAATTGCAGGGCTAGAAGAAAAATCAAGTGGAAAGATATATATAGATAATGTAGAAACAGAAAATGTATCAAACAAAATTGGATATATGCTTCAAAAAGATAGTTTACTAGAATGGAGAACTATATATAACAATGTGGTTTTTGGGTTGGAAATAACAAAAAGAAAAACTAAAGAAAATGAGCAATATGTAAAAGATTTATTAAAAAAATATAATCTTTATGAATTTAAAGATAAATACCCATCTCAATTATCAGGAGGAATGAGGCAAAGAGTGGCACTAATTAGAACACTTGCAATAAGACCAGAAATTCTTCTATTAGATGAAGCTTTTTCAGCTCTTGATTATCAAACAAGAATAATGGTAACAAAGGATATATACAAAATTCTAAAAAACGAAAATATTACCACAGTAATGGTAACACACGATATATCAGAGGCTATTAGTATGTCTGACAGAATAGTAGTACTTACAAAAAGACCAGCAACTGTTAAAAAAATTGATACAATAGATTTTGAAATAGAAGGAAGAGATCCTATGAACTGCCGTAAAAGTCCAAAATTCAGTAAATATTTTGATAGCTTATGGAAGGAGCTAGATGTTGATGCAAAAGAAAAATAATTCAGAAGAAAGAAAGAAGTATCTAAAAAAAATTAGATTAACAAAAATATTAACATTATTTACACAAATTACAGTAGCTGTTGCATTTGTAGCATTATGGGAGATACTAGCCAATAAAGGAGTAATAGATAGCTTTATAACAAGCCAACCATCTAGAATGCTAAAAACCTTTATGAATTTATCTCAAAATGGACTATTAGAACACTTAGGAGTTACATGTTACGAAACAATAGTAGGATTCTTATCTGGAGCTATACTTGGAGTGATTATTGCAATAATACTATGGTGGTCAAAATTCCTATCAAAGGTATCTGAACCATTTTTAGTAGTATTAAATAGTTTACCTAAAATAGCACTTCGGACCGGTAATAATAATATGGGTAGGAGCAGGAACAGGCGCAATTATAGTAATGGCATTGGCAATATCATTAATAGTTACAATTCTAGAAATATTAAATGGTTTTTTAAATACAGATAGCGAAAAAATAAGAATGGCAAAAACCTTTAATGCAAATAAATTGCAGATATTAACAAAAATAGTAATACCAGCAAATATTTCTACATTTATAAATTCGTTAAAAGTGAATATAGGGCTTTCATTAGTCGGAGTAATATCAGGGGAATTCTTAGTATCAAAAGCAGGACTTCGGCTATTTAATAGTGTATGGAGGTCAAGTGTTTCAGCTAGATTTAGTAATGGCAAGTGTAGTAATACTTGCAGCTGTCGCAGCAATTATGTATGAGGCAGTAGTCCTACTAGAAAAAATAATTTTAAAAACAAAAAAATTTGGATAAATTGTAATTTGACACGGTAGGGGTCGCCGTCCTCGGCGACCCGAAAGCATAGCAGGTTTTATAATATACATGTTTTAAACAAATTACAATCAATTGAAAGGAGAAAAATTTTGAAAAAATATATTATAGGCATACTTATAATCTTATTAGTTGTTGGTGGAATTTTAGCATATTCTATGCTTAAAGATAAAAATAACGGAAACACAGAAATGACAAAAATAAGATTAAATGAAGTTACACGTTCAGTTTTTTATGCGCCACAATATGTTGCAATTAGCAATGGATATTTTAAAGAAGAAAATCTGGATATAGAAATTACCACAGGTCAAGGTGCAGATAAGGTAATGACAGCAGTACTTGCTGGTCAAAGTGATATAGGCTTTGCACGGACCGGAAGCTGCAATTTATGTATATAACGAAGGAAAAGAAGATTACATGCAAGTATTTGCACAAATGACTAAAAGAGATGGATCTTTTCTAGTTAGCAGAAAAGAAAACAAAGACTTTAAATGGACAGATTTAAAAGGTTCTACCATTATCCCTGGTAGAAAAGGTGGAGTACCATATATGACATTTGAATATGTACTAAAACAAAGTGGATTAGATACAAAAAAAGATGTAATATTAGATGATAGTATTAAATTTGACTTAATGGCAGGAGCATTTGCAGGGGGTAAAGCAGACTATGTTACACTATTTGAACCAACAGCATCAATGACAGAAGCACAAGAAAAAGGATATATAGTAGCATCAGTTGGAGAAGCAGGAGGAGAAATACCATATACAGCATACTTTGCAAAAAAGAGTTATATAAACAATAATAAAGATATAATTCAAAGCTTTACAAATGCAGTATATAAGGGCCAAACATGGGTAAAAGAACATACAGCAAAAGAAATTGCAGAAAAAATACAAAACTTTTTCCCAGATACAGATTTAAGTATGTTAGAAAGTTCAATTCAAAGATATAAAGACATAGATGCTTGGAATGAAACACCAGTACTAAAACAAGAAGCTTTTGAAAAATTACAAACAGTAATGCAAGAAGCAGGAGAACTTACAACAAAAGCACCTTATGAAACAATAGTAAACAACGAATTTGCAAAGAAAGCTATTAAATAAAAACAAAACATAGCGCAAGTCAAAGGGGATAGACTTACGCTATGCTTCTCATAATATTTAATATATATCATGGAGGATAATTACATTATATATTACCAAATCTTAAATTAAGTTTAAAAATTACAATTTATCCAACCAATCTAAAATAAAGTTATAAACCTCCAATTTATTTACCTCATTAAGTAATTCATGTCTAGCGTTTTTAAACAATCTTAAATACACATTTCTGGTTCCGTCTTTTTTAAGCATTTTATATACTCTTAAAACACCTTTACCATTTTGCCCAACAGGGTCTTCATCGCCAGAGAAAATTAATATAGGAACCTTTACGGTTTTATTAACATTTTTCTGTTTAGATAAATATTGAGTTCCACTCAATAAATCATAATATGCTTGAACAGAAAACATTTTTCCGCATTTCTCATCTTCTATAAATTTATTAACTTCATTTTCATCACTGCAAATCCAGTCAGAAGGAGTTCTGTTTGGTTCAAACTTTTTATTAAAAGAACCTGTAACAAGATGCTCAATCAATTTACTTTTATACCTTTTACCTTTAAAAGTAGAAATTATTTTAATAAGCAGTTTCCCAGAAATAAGCCCATATTTTTGCCCACTTGTTCCAGAAATAATTACACCAGTTAAATTATCATCATATTTTGTAATACATGTACGAACAATAAGTGAGCCCATACTGTGTCCCATAACAATATAAGGTAGATTAGGATACTCATTATGAACTTTATTTTGAAGGATATGAACATCTTCTACTAACCTATCCCAGCCATTATTATCAGCAAAATATCCAAAATCATCTTCACATTTAGCTGTATTACCATGACCTAAATGATCATGACCAACTACAATGTAACCATTGTTGGCTAAAAAATTAGCAAAATCATTATATCTACCAATATGCTCTTGCATGCCGTGAACTAATTGTATTATTCCTTTGTGCTCTTTAAAATCATTATTAATCCATTTTTTTGCAAATACATCAAATCCTGTACTCGACTTAAAACTAAAAGTACTTTCCACTATAATCCTCCAATACAAATTATTACATAATAATATATCATAAAAATTTAAACAATAGAAGAGTTGAAAATAAAAAATAATTGTAATAAAATATTAAAAAAAGATAAAAATAAAAAGTAGGGGTCGCAGTCCTCGGCGACCCGTGCTTAAAAAAGATAGGAGTGAAAAATATGGAATATAGATATAAACCAGAAGGAGTATGCTCAAGAGAATTGGTATTCGATATAGAAGGAGATATTGTAAAGTCAGTAAAAGTTGTTGGGGGATGTCCAGGAAACACAGTAGGAATTTCAAAATTGGTAGAAGGAATGAAAATAAAAGACATAATAAAAAAACTAAAAGGAATTCCATGTGGATATAAAGGAACATCTTGTCCAGACCAAATTGCAAGAGCATTAGAAAAATATATAATTAAATAATGTAGGTGATGACGCCATAGGCAATATGCACTACAAAGAAATTACTAAAAGATAAGAAGGAATAAAATATGATAAAAATAGCATTTTTTGATACAAAAGAATATGATAAAAAATTGTTTGATGAATACAATAAAAAATATGGTTATGAAATAACATATTTAGAATCAAGATTAAATAGTGAAACTGCACCACTAGCAAAAGGATTTGACGTTGTATGTATATTTGTAAACGACGTAGTAGACGAAAAAACAATTAAAATCTTAGAAGAAGATGGAGTAAAATTAATAGCTTTAAGATGTGCAGGATTTAATAATGTAGATATAAAAAAGATTGGAGAAAAGCTAAAAGTTGTAAGAGTACCAGCATATTCTCCTTATGCTGTTGCAGAACATGCAGTAGCATTACTTTTAAGTATTGATAGAAAAATATATAAAGCGTACCAAAGAACAAAAAAATACAATTTTACTTTAAACGGACTATTAGGATTTGATATACATGGTAAAACAGTTGGAGTTATAGGTTCAGGAAAAATTGGGAAAGTATTTATAAACATTATGAATGGTTTTGGATGTAGAGTATTAGCATATGATAAATTCCCAGATGAAAAAGCAGCAAAAGAAATGAATTTTGAGTATGTAGACTTAGACACATTATATAAGGAATCAGATATAATATCACTTCATTGTCCATTAACAGACGAAAATTATAAAATGATAAATGAAGAATCATTAGATAAAATGAAAGATGGGGTTGTATTAATAAACACAAGTAGAGGAAAATTAATAGACACAAAAAGCTTAATAAAAAGGTTAGAACAAGGCAAAATTGGTGGACTTGGTTTAGATGTTTATGAAGATGAAGAGGAATTCTTTTTAAATGATATGTCTAATTCATATATAAGAGATGAAGAACTCTCAATATTACTTACTATGCCAAATGTAGTAGTAACATCACATCAAGCATTCTTTACGAAAGAAGCTCTAAATAAAATTGCATTGGACACATGCGAAAATATAAAAGAGTTTTTTGAAACAGGAGATTGTAAAAATAAGGTATAAAAATAATAGCTTGCAAGTTTTACTTGTAAGCTATTTATATATTTTTATTTATTTTACTTCAGAAAAAGAATTTTTACCTGTACCGCAAATTGGGCAAACCCAGTCAGCCGGCAAATCTTCAAATTTAACTGCTTCTTTGTTCTCATCATAAATGAATCCACAAATGTCACACTTATAGTCCATAATATCATCCCTTCTAGTTAAATATATAATATAATAATATAATAAACTTGAAATGTCAATTAAAATATATACAGAAACAAGCTAAATATGATATAATAACTATTGTAAAAAGAGGAGATTTTATGGAACAAGAATACATTTTAGAAAATTGTAAATCTTTTGAACCAGAGCATATTTTTGAATGTGGACAATGTTTTAGATGGAATAAGCAAGAAGATGGAAGCTATACAGGAATATTTAAACAAAATGTTGTAAATGTAAAAAAAGCGGATAATAAAATAATTTTTAGAGGAATATGCAAAGAAAATATAAAAGACGAGTGCATAAAATATTTTGATTTAAATACTAATTATGGCAATATAAAAAGTAAATTATCAAATGTGGATAATTACTTAAAAACTAGTATTGAATATGGAGAAGGAATTAGAATACTAAATCAAGATTTATGGGAAACACTTATTTCATTTATAATATCAGCAAATAATAATATTCCTAGAATAAAAGGAATAATAGAAAGAATTTCCAAAAGTTATGGCGAAAAAATAGTTTGGGATAAGGCTGAATACTACACATTCCCAACACCACAAGAATTATCTAAAGCAAGTGTAGAGGATTTAAGAAACATTGGACTTGGATTTAGAGATGTAAGAGTATATGAAACAACTAAAATAATAAATGAAAATCCAAATAAGTTAAAAGAAATAGAAGACGAAAAAGATGTAAATAAATTAAGAGAAGAATTATTAAAGTTTCCAGGGGTAGGACCAAAAGTAGCAGATTGTGTAATGCTATTTTCCACACTAAAAAAATTAGAAGTATTCCCAATAGATGTTTGGGTACGAAGGGTTATGAATGAATTATATATAAAAAATGAGGATGAAACAAAAATAAATAAAAAAGAAATAGAAGAATTGGCCAAAACAAAATATGGCAATTTAGCAGGTATAGCACAACAGTATTTATTCTATTGGAGAAGGGGAGCTTAGAGTGAATAAGGGGATACAAAAGAATTTATTAAAAATACTAAGTTTTACTATAGTTTTTATAGCAGTATTATTAATTAACAAAAAAATATATGCAAAAAGCTACACAATTGATAATATGGATATTCAAGCAGAAATACAACAAAATGGCTCAATTAATATTAATCAAAAGATTACATACAATTTTGTTGGTAATTATAATGGAATATATATAACAATTCCATATTTACTTGAAGATAGTCAAGCTAAAGAAGTAAATCTTGAAACAAAAGATTATAGTATATATAACGGAAATAAAGTAACTATAAATAAAATTATAGATTCTCAAAATGTTGAATATATCGAAGGGTTTTACGTAGATGGAGCTGTAAATGGTGGAATTTATACAGTAGATGAGGATAAGCAAAAATATAAAATAAGTGTATATTCTCCATCTAAAAATACAACAAAAACATTTACATTAAATTATAGTATATCAAATGTATGTGTTAAGCATAATGATGTAGCAGAATTGTATTATAATTTTATTGGTGGAGAATGGGATGTAGATATAAAAAAATTAAATATAGATGTAGTATTACCAAACAATCAATCCAAAGAAAATTTATATGCATTTGGACATGGACCATACAATGGAGTAGTTACAATAGAATCTCCAAATAAAGTAAATTTTAAAGTAAATAATGTAAAAAAACGGACAATATGTAGCAGCAAGGGTTGTATTTGATAAAAGTAACATAAAAAATAGTGCAAAACTTTCAAATAAAGATATGTTATTTAAAATAATGCAAGAAGAAGAAGGCATTTATAAAAATAATGAAAAGAAACAAAGATTTACTATAAAAGTATTGTTACTAGCAATAGCACTGTTCATATATTGGGTAATATTAATATTCGTATATGAAAAAGATAAGAAATATGTTACTGCGTATACTGGAGAAGATGAATTATTAAAAAAATATAATCCATTAATAGCAGGTTGCATACAGGGAAGCAGAGATGTTTTAGCAAGAGACATTATTGCCGTTATACTAAACTTAATAGATAAAAAATTAATCAAAATGGAGATACTGCCAAGTGCTAGAACAAATGAATCATATACATATATATTATCAAGGCCTAGTGCAAAAGAAGAAACAGAAATGGATGAAATAGAGAAGTACATATATCATTGGTTATTTGGAGATAAAACATCTATAGATTTTGCAGAAAGGTTAAAAGAATTGCCAAAAGAAGATGATGCAAATAAGAAGTTTAAACAATTGAGCAAAATGGCAAAAGCAAAATTGAATAGAGTTGGAGCAAATGTTAGCAAAGTACCAATGGCTGTAAGAGTATTTAATGTAATGCTATTTTTTATAAGTATAATTATTGCATTAATCCATTTTCAATATAATAAGTTAAACATATATAATCCAGAAGCAATAAAAGGTATTAGTATTGAAATTATAGAGGTATTTTTGTTGTGTTTCCCAATGCTCCTTGGAATTTTATATATTCCAATATATTTAATGATATGTACAAGACATAGAGTAAACAAAGCTATAAGAAAATTTACAGGTCAAAAAGTGGTAACAACAACAGTAACCATAGTATTAATATTTTTTGTAGTTATGCTAATAACATTACTATTTGGTGAAAGCTTAAGATTTTTAATAATAGATGAATTATTAATATCAATTTCTCTTATAATAATGCTTACAGATAATTTAATGCTAAAGAATGAATCGATTATGATAGAAGACTTTAGTAGATTAAATATGATAAAAGATAAATTAGAAGATGATACATTATTTAAAGATAGAGATGTAGAACAAGTAACATTATGGGAAAAATATTTGGCATATGCAGTTGCGTTTGGAGTGGCAGATAAAATTATTAAAAGAATTAAAGAAATAAACATTGATGATGACTTAGAAAAAATATTAGAGAGTAAAATGCTCTTTGATGATATAGCATCAGGATATTATAATTTCTATGCAAATGCTAGTTTAGACAGAAGATTTGTAAAAGGATATTCGAGAATAACAGGAGAAGTTTTATCTTCTATGCGGAGAAGCAGGATCTTCTGGAGGAGGCTTTTCAGGAGGAAGCGACCGGAGGATTTTCTGGTGGCGGAGGATTTTCTGGCGGAGGTGGCCGAGGAGGCGGCCGGAGGAGCCTTTTAATAAGGAGTGAATTATGAGTTTAAGGTTGATTTATGGAAGAGCAGGAACTGGAAAAAGCCAGTTCTGCTTAAACAAAATTAAAGAGCAAATAAATAATAAAACAGCACAAAAAATATATCTTGTTGTGCCAGAACAATTTTCATTTTCAACAGAAAAAAGATTGCTAGAAACACTAGAACAAAATAGTGTAATAAATGCAGAAGTTATAACATTTAAAAGAATGGCACATAGAATTTTTACAGAAGTTGGAGGACTTACAGAAGTAAACTTATCAAAAACAGGTAAGGCAATGCTTGTAAGCAACATATTAGAAAAATATAAAAAAGATTTACAATTTTTAAATAAATCATCCGAAAATATAGATATAGTATTAAGGACTATAACGGAATTAAAAAAGCATGATGTAAAACTAGAAGATTTAGAGCAAAAACAAAAAGATACAGAAGACGAATACTTAAAAATAAAATTAAATGATATAAATACAATATACAAAAAATATGAGGAAACATTACAAAATAAGTATATAGACGAAGATGATATACTTACAATTCTTGCAAAGAAAATAGAAGAAAGCAGTATGTTTGATAATTCATATATTTACATAGATGAATTTTCTGGTTTTACAAGACAAGAATACAATGTAATAAAAGAATTATTAAAAAAGGCCAAAGAGATTGATATTACAATATGTTCGGACGAAATAAATATACAAAAACAGCCAGAAGAAGATATTTTTTATCAAAACAAAATGGTAATTCAAGAATTAATAAAATGTGCTCACGAGGTTAATGTAAATTTAGAAGAAAATATAGAATTAAAAAATACTTATAGATTTAAAAATGATGAATTAAAACATTTAGAAAAAAATATTTATGAGGTACCATATAAAATATATGAAAAACCAGTAAACAATATACATATAAGCTTGCTTAGTCAGCCATATTCAGAAGTAGAATATGTAGCAAAAACGATAATAGAATTAGTAAGAGAAAAAAAATATAGATATAAAGATATATCAGTAATTACAAAAAATATAGATGAATACACAAACATAGTAAAAGCAATTTTCGAAAAATATGAAATACCAGTATTTATAGACCAAAAAGAAGATTTAAGTCAAAATATTTTAGTAAAATATGTGCTTTCAATTTTAGAAATATATGCAAAAAGTTGGTCACAAGATGCAGTACTTGCATATATAAAAACTGGTTTTCTTCCACTAGAAAAAGAAGATATATATAATTTAGAAAACTATTGCAAAAAGTGGGGAATAAAAGGCAACAAATGGTATAAAGAAGATTGGAAATATGATAGCTTAAACAAAGATGTAGAAAAGCTAAACGAATTAAGAAGAAAAATTGTAGAACCACTATTAAAACTAAAAACAAGTTTAGACGAATCAAAGCTAGCAGAAGAAATAACAACAAAGTTATATAGGTTTTTAGAAGAAAATCAAATAAGAGAAAAACTAGAAGAAAAAGCAGAAAAATTAGAGCAAGCAGGTAGAAAAGATGTAGCAAATAAGTATAAATCTAGTTGGAATATTCTTATGCAAATATTTGATGAGATAGTGCTAATATTTAGCCAAGACAAAATGAGTTTTAAACAATACAAGAATATATTAAAAGTTGGATTAGAATTTTCTAGTTTAGGAGAAATACCTCAAGTAATAGATCAGGTTATAATAGGAGATACAGATAGGTCTAGAAACCATAAAGCAAAAGTTGTATTTATACTTGGCTTAAATGACGGCGTATTTCCTGCGGTTAATTCAGGAGAAGGTTTCCTTAATGATAAAGACAGAAACTATTTAAAACAAAATGGAATTGAACTTGCAAAAGGAACAATAGAAAACTTGTATGAAGACCAATTTAACATATATAGAGCGTTTACAACAGCAGAAGATGAACTATATTTATCTTATGTATCAACAGATAAAGAACAAAAAGCTAAAAGACAATCTATATTAATTTCTAGAATAAAAAAGATGTTTAAAAATCTAAAAGAAGAAAGTGATGTAGTAAGTAAAAATGATAGTATTTTAACAGCAGAAAGTACATTTAATCAAATGCTTTCAAACATTAAAGATTTTAAACAAGGAAAAGAGATAGATGAAATTTGGTTTGCTGTGTATAATTGGTACATGCAAAATGATGAATGGAAGCCTAAATTAAAAGAGGCTATAAAAGGTTTTTCACATAAAAATGATGCAGAAAAAATAACAGAAGAAAATATAAAAAGACTATATGGAAACACTTTAAAAACAAGTGTATCAAGGCTTGAACAATATAGAGAATGTCCATTTTCTTTCCATTTAAAATATGGACTAAAATTAAAAGAAAGAGAAGAATTTGTAGTAAGACCAATTGATACAGGTTCATTTATGCATGAAGTAATAGATGAGTTCTTTGAAAATACAAAAAATATAAAAACAATAGAAGACCAAGAAATAAAAGAAATAGTAAATAACATAATCGATGAAAAACTTTCACTTAGCAAAAACTATATATTTACAAGCACACCAAGGTTTGCAGTACTTACAAACATACTAAAAAAAGCAATACTTCAATCAATAACATATATAGTTCAACAAATGAAAAATAGCGATTTTGAAATAGCAGGAAACGAAATAGAATTTAATAGAAAAATAGATAATGTAGAAATAACAGGTAAAATAGATAGAATAGATACAGCACAAAATGAACAAGGCAAATACATTAGAATAATAGACTATAAATCATCAGATAGAAGTATAAATTTAAATGAGCTAGAAGCGGGAACACAAATACAATTATTAACATATTTAGATACAGCGGTAGAAAAAACAAAGAATATACCTGTTGGAATGCTTTATTTTAACTTAATAGACCCAGTAATAAAAGCAAGTAGAAATTTAACAGATGAACAAATACAAGAAGAATTAAAAAAGCAATTTAGAATGAGCGGTATGGTATTAGCAGATGTAAACATTATACGAATGATGGATAAAAACTTACAAACAGGTGCTTCAAGCACAATACCAGTAACTCTTGACAAAAATGGAGATATAATGGATTCTCGCTCAAATGCAATAACAAAAGAACAATTTACTTTATTGCAAAATAAGGTTAAAAAAATAATAAAGCAAATAGCAAAAGAAATATTAGAAGGAAATATAGAAATAAAACCAACATACAACAAAGGAAAAAAAGAAGAAGCATGCAAATATTGTGAATATAAATCAATATGTTGTTTTAATCCAAATGTAAATAACTATTCATTTATAGATAATAAATCAAAAAAAGAATTGTTAGATAATTTACAATAAAGCGAAAGGAGAAACAAAATGGGATTAATAGGTTTTTATGCAGGATCATTTGATCCATTTACAAACGGACACTTGCAAATAGTAAAAAAAGCTGCCAGATGTTTTGATAAAGTAATAATAGGTATAGGACACAATAAAGATAAATCAGAGCGTATAGACAAAAATAAAATGAAAGAAGCAATAGAAGAAACAATAAAAGAAATAGGATTAAGTAATGTAGAAGTAGTACTTTATGAAGGGCTAACAGTGGAAAAAGCAAAACAAATGAATTGCGACATATTAATTAGAGGTCTAAGAAACGGTACAGATTACGAATATGAAGAGAATATATCTGCAATAAATGAAAAATTAGCAGGAATGGACACATGTTATTTTAGAGCAGGAGACCTAGGCTACTTGTCTTCAAGCATTGTTATGGAGCTATATACACATAACAAAGAAATAGATAAATATGTGCCAAAAGCAGTTGCAAAATTATTGCAAACAATGTAGAGGTGAAGAAAAGAAATATGATAATAGGAATTACAGGAAATTCTGGTTCGCGGAAAAACTTTATTTAGCCAAGAATTATGTGCAAAAACAAATGCAAAGTTAATAAATGCAGACCAAATTGTAAAAGAATTATCAAAGTGTGAAGAACCATATTATAAAGAAATAGTAAAACAATTTGGACAAGAAATATTATTAGAAAATAAAGAAATAAACAGACCCAAATTAGCACAAATAATTTTTAGCGATAATCAAAAAAGAGAAGAATTAAATAAAATTACATGCGCGCATATTGCAAAAAAAATTAAAGAAGAAGTGAAAAAAGAAACCCAAAGAATAGCAATAATAGATGCCCCACTTTTAATAGAAACAAAGCTAAATGAAATATGTGATATAGTAGTTTCTGTTATAGCAAATGAAAGTACAAAAATAGAAAGAATTTGCAAAAGAGATAATGTTGACAAGAAAACAGCAAAGCAAAGGCTAAACAGCCAGCTTGCGGAAGATACATATATTAAAAATTCAAATTATGTTTTAATAAACAATAATGCAAATCTAGAAAAAGAAGCAAAAGACTTTTTAGAATTGTTAAGTAATAAAAATTTATTTAACAAAGAAACAGTTATAATAAAAAATGAAAACATAAGATATATGCAATTCAAAAAATTATTAGATTATAAAAATATTAAACATTGTTTTACACTAAAACCATTAGACGTGGGAAGCAATGATACTTATAAAGAAATAAAAGATATAGCAAACAAAAACTATAATGATATATGTAATTTACTAAAATTAGATAGTAACAACATAGTAAGACCATATCAAACACATACAAACAATGTGAAAAAAATAAGTGGTGAAGTTGGCATATTTCCACAAGAATTAAAAGATATAGATGGATTAATAACACAAGAAAATAATAAAATACTTTCTTTAACATTTGCAGATTGCACACCAATATATTTATATGATAAACAAAAAAATATAATAGGTAATATTCATTCAGGATGGCAGGGAACAATTAAAAAGATAGCAAAACATGCAATAATTCAAATGAAAAAAGAATTTAATTCTAATCCAAAAGATATTGTGTGTGTAATAGGACCAACAATTAGAAAATGTCATTTTGAAGTACAAGAAGATGTAAAAAACAAATTTTATAATGCATTCAATTACATGAAAAATATAGATAAAATAATAGAATTTAATAAAAACACAAATAGTTATTTTATAGACACAGTAGAAATAAATAAAGAACTACTAAAAGAAGAAGGAATATTAGAAGAAAATATAGTAGATAGTGGGATTTGTACATACTGTAATAGCAATATAATTCATTCATATAGAAAAGAAGGAAAACAGGCAGGAAGAAATACAGCGTTAATCTGTTTAAAATAGAAAGGAACAAAATATGTATCAAACATGGGAAGAATTAGAAGAAGCATGTAAAAATTGCAACAAATGTAAACTCTGTGCAAACAGGCATAATGTGGTAATAGGCACAGGAAATAGAAATGCAAAAATAATGTTTATAGGAGAAGGACCAGGTGCAGACGAGGATTTGCAAGGAATACCTTTTGTAGGGAAAGCTGGCAAATTAATGGACAGAGCTTTTGAAGGGATAGGAATAAAAAGAGAAGAGGTATATATAGCAAACATAGTAAAGTGTAGGCCTCCAAACAATAGAAATCCAGAATACGAAGAAGCAGATGCCTGCAAAGAATATTTAGGAAGTCAAATTAATCTAGTAAAACCAGAAATAATTATACTATTAGGAAGTGTGGCACTAAAAAATATATTAGGCAAAGAATATGGAATAACATCAAGCAGAGGAAAATGGTTTGAAAAAGACGGAATAAAATGTTTACCAACATTTCATCCAGCAGCATTATTAAGAGATGAAGCAAAAAAAATAGATTTCTGGAACGATTTAAAAAAAGTAAAACAATTGACATGAAAAAAACAAAATGGGGAAAAAGGGGTCAGACCCCTTTTTCCCCAATTTTTTAATATAAATTATTAATTGTATCTCTAGATTTATTAAATCCAAATAATTTTTTTATTTTTACAAAGAAAGTAGAAACAAAAGATAAAGCGTGTTTTGTATTATCAACTAAAACTAAACTATTTTCTGATGTTTCAAATAAGTTTATTTCACCAAATTGCTCTATTTGTTCTTTCTTTTTCTCAAGGCTTTCCATTATTTTGCGGTAGAATTCATTGTAAAAAGTGTAGTTCTCATTAGAGCCCATTATATTTTTAAAATTATACAATTTATTTTTATATTCTTTTACATCTTCTAAATTTCTAATATTATTAAATTCAGAAATAAAGCAACTTTCAATAATTAAGTTTTGAGTTTTAAAGAATATAGAAGTTATACTATCCTTTTTTGAAGCAATTAGTTTATTTAATAATTTGATTTCACTTACTTTATTAGCATATTGAAGTTCACTTGCAAAATAGTTTAAGTCATTCTCATAAGCTAGAAGTAAATCTATATTTTTAACAATTGTGTTATAAGCCCTTTTATTAGATTTTAAAATAAAAGTATTTTTAAAAACGTCATTACTGTTTAAAGTACTATGAAAAAGTGGATATGTACCTGTAAAATAAGCCATCTGGTTAACTAAAGCACATTCTAAAGGATAATAATTTGGACTGATTGTGTTCAATGAAACATTGTAATAAGTTTCTGAAGTAGAAGGACACATATTAGCTTCTGAAGCCATTAATTGAACAGCGGCCTCATTAATGCCAAGACCAGAATTAAAAGTGCAATTATATAAGCCCATTTTAACTAAATTATTATTTGCATCTCTAAATTCTTGAATATAATGTATACATTCATGCATTGCAAGCTTTGCCATTTCGTCCAAATCATATTCCTTGTTAAAATAAATAGAATTATTTTTATAAAAATATTTTGCACCTGCTGAATCTTCTGGCATTTTTGCAATATACATATTAATTCTAGAAAGAGACGTAAATAACTCGCTTTTATTTAAGTTGTGCTCAGGAAAAGCGAGGCATAGTTTACTTGCTATACTAATTGCAATCGTATTAACTTTTAAGGTGTCTAATTGTTCTACAATTTCAATACCTTCTTTTTTTAGTCTAGAATTAGTGCTCATTCGTAACTCCTTTTAAATCTTTGGTACACAAATATTATATAACATAAAGAATGAAAAAATATTTCAAAACCATTAAACTTATATTACAAATTTGTTACATCTGATTTTAAATATATATTGAAAAATTTTATTTATATTGATAAAATATGAATAATTAAATAGACAAATTGGAATTTGTTTAATTGATGTGGGAGATGTGATTTATTGCAAACGTTGTAGGGGTCGCACTCCTGGGCGACCCAAAGGCATCGAAGGCTTTGCAATAGCTGTAGGGGGAGGACCCTGTGTTCGCAAAAAAATGACATTAAATGTATTTCGACAAATCTTTTTGGGTGAATTCAGGACAGTCCCCAAAATCCCCAGGTTTGGTGATTTTGAGGAACAGTCCCTAGAATTCCCCTCACACAAAATCCAATCTGTAAAATTAGGAGGAATCCAAAATGGAAAAATGTTTATTACTAGGTAATGGTGGAAGAGAAGCTGTGCTAGCAGAATATATTAGCAAAGGCTATAGTTTGTATACAGTATGCCCTTATGAGAATCCAAGCATTATAGAAATGGTAAATAAATCAGGAGGTAAATATATTGTAGCAGATCCATTTAACAAAGAGATAGTTTCAGACTTTATAAAAGAAAATAATATTGAAGTATGTTTAATAAGTAGTGATAATTTATTACAAGACGGATTAATAGATGTTGCAAGAGAATTAGGATTAAAAACATTTGGACCAACATCAAAGGGGGCTAAAATAGAATGGAGCAAAACTTATGCGCTAGATATAGTAGAAAAATTAGCTCCACAAATGATAATAAAAAACTATAATATAACAAGCATAGAAGAATTAAAAAATATAATAAATTCATATAATGATGATAGCTTTGTTGTAAAACCAGAAGGACTTACAGGAGGAAAAGGAGTAAAAGTTGGAGGAATACATTTTAAGGGGAAAGACGAAGGGCTTGAGTATGCAAAAAGCTGTTTAGAAATAAGTGGAAATGTAATTATTCAAGACAAAATAGAAGGAAGAGAATTCACTGTAATGGCATTAACAGATGGAGAAAATATTGTAGTTACTCCAACAACATTTGACTATCCATATAGATTTAATGAAGATAAGGGACCAGGAACAGGTGGAATGGGTTGCCTAAGTTTTGAAAATGGAATGTTACCATTTTTAGAACAAAAAGACATAGACGAATGTAGCAATTTAATAAAAGAAACATTAAAATATATAAATAAAGATAATTTAGAATTTAATGGAGTTATATATGGAGGATTCTTTAAAACAAAAAATGGAATTAAATTTATAGAATTCAATTCTAGATTCGGGGATCCAGAAGCACTAAATGTTTTAAATTCATTAGAAACTCCATTTACAGATGTAATGAAGAATATATTTAACAAAACACTAAGCACAGAAAACTGCAAATTCAAAAAAGAATGTACTTTTACAGTATACATAGTTACAAAAGAATATGCAGTAGAAAGTAGAAAAGAACCTTTGATATTTACAATAAGTAGAGAAGCAATAGAAAAACAAGGAGTAAAAATATATTTTGCAAACACTAAGCATTTAGAAGGTAATAAATATTCATCAGTAAGCAATTCTAGATTATTTGGTTTAACAACATCAGCAAAATCTTTACAAGAAGCAAAGGAAAAAGTATATAATGCAATAAAAGGAAACATAGATGAGAAATTAGATTATAGAACAGATATAGGAAATATATATGAACACTAAAAAGAGGCTTTAATAGCCTCTTTGTTAATCCCAATCTGTTTTTTGTTTTGTTTGAACATTATCAGAAATTGTTTTAGAACTTGATAACACATACTCGACATGTTCATCTATTTTTTCTACTGCATCAGCTTGCTTTGATTTATAATTTATTGCAGAAAATAGTAATGGAGAAACAGTAATAATTTGTTCCTGCTGTAAAGGTTCTGGTTCAACATTCTCTACTTCTTTTACTACAGGTTCTTCAAAAGAATTATCTAAAGAAACATCAATTCTAGGTTTTTCAATAGAAGTTTCAGGTGAACTAAATAATTCTTCTTTACTAGGTTCTTCTTCAATTTCCAAATCTATTGTTGGTGTATTATTTTCTTTTACAAGACTTTGTTCGTCTTGATTATCTTGAATAGTAGGAATTTCTGGCTTGTTATCCATTTCTTTGCTCTGTTCTTTAACTTCGTCATTAGGTTTTGCTACCAATTCATATTCTTTTTTTACTTCGTCTTGCTTAATATGTTCAGCAGGCGATTCTTCTGGCTCTGTTGGCAAATCTTCTTGCAATTTCTTTGCAGAGTCAATGTTTTCTTCTTGCTTTTCCTCAGCTGTACTAGTTGAAACTTTTTCAACCTCAGTATCAGGGATTTCTTGCTTTTTTAGCTCAGGCAAATCAAGTTCTTGTTCTGCATCAGATTTAGATAATTTTATTTCTATGCCATCTTTTAAGTTTTCTTGATTTATTTCATTAAGTGAAGAATTTGTGTACTTGGCCTTTTCTGATTTTGCATAAACTGTATTTATACAAGAGTTGAAAAAACCATTAGAAATTGCTTTATCTGGCGGAAGCAACAAATTAAAATAACTTATTATTGCATATCTTTTAATATCGTCCATTTCTTTAAACTCTTCATAAGAAAGTGATTTGTTATTTACATTTAAGCCAGGTGTTTTCAATTTGTTTAAATAGGTTGGTGAATAATCCAAATATGTGGCATTTAATATAAGTTCCTTGTATTTATCATTAAATTTAATAGAACCATTTTTATATACCCACTTAAACATTTCATTTACATTGTTTGGCTTTTGAGAAATAGCCAAAAGAGCAGTATATGCAGAAGCTTGTTTAGCTAAATCTGAATAGAGCTTTTGTGGCTGTTCTTCTTGTTTAGGCTCTTTAGCCAATTCTGTAGTTTCAAAAGTAGTTGAATTATTATTTTCTTTATGTTCTTCATCCCTAGAGATAGAATGTAAATATTCATCTGAGGTATATCTTTTAATGTCAGATTGATGTTTTATAAAATCATCTAATTCAAATTTATCATGTATAGAATACTTATTTTCCCATTGTTCACGTTCTCTTGCAAATTCTTCAAAGCTGCCAGTGTGTTTAGTAATTTCAACAAGATCTTTAAAAGCCATTTCTTGGTCAAAAGCATTTTCTCTTAAATTTCTTTTACTAGTCATGTGTTCATATTTTGACTGATACATTTTAAGAAATTTGTCTTTTGGATATTTTTCTTTCCAAGCATTAACTTTTTTCTCTAACGTTTTTAAATCATCAGTATCTCTAATTATTACATATAATTCTCTTAAAGCTTTACTCTGATTTTCAATCTTTTTATTCTCATTAAATTTAATTTGAGACTGAATGTATTGGGTAACAGAAGAATAATATTCATTAAGTAAGTATTCAATCCTTTTTTTAAATTCAGGACTAGGATTATCTAATAATTTTTTATATTTATTTTTCCATGAAGCAATTCTGTAATCTAAAAGCTCAATATCTTGAAGTTGTACAGCTTCTGCAATAATTTGGCAAAGTTCAAAATATGCTTCATCTTCTAATTTTTTTAATTCTTCCTTTTCTGCTTTTGCATTTCCCATACAATAGCCCTCCTAAAATTTATTCCAACAATAATTATATCAAGATTTGCAAGAAAAGTAAAGAAAAGGTAATTTACAATTTTTATAACTTATTGTTTAAAAAATAGATAATCTATGATAGAATAACAAAGTAAAATAAAAATTAAGGGGATAACTATGATAACAAGAAATGAAACAAGAAAAATATTTGTAGGAGATGTACAAATAGGTGGACAAAATAAAGTAGTAATTCAATCAATGACAAATACAAAAACAAAAGATGTTAAGTCAACAGTGGAACAAATTTTAAAATTAGAAGAAGCTGGTTGTGAGATTATAAGAGTTGCATGCTTAGACGAAGAAGATGCAAAAGCAATAAAAGAAATAAAAAGTAAAATACATATACCAATTGTTTCTGATATACATTTTGATTATAGAATAGCACTAGAAGCAGCAAAAGCAGGAGTAGATAAAATAAGAATAAATCCAGGAAATATTGGAAGCGTAGATAGAGTAAAAGCTGTAGTAGATGCTTGTAAAGAAAGAAAAATTCCAATTAGAATAGGTGTAAACAGTGGATCTCTTCCAAAAGATATTTTAAAAAGAGATGGAAAACCAACAGCAAAAGGAATGGTAGAAGCAGGGTTAAGACATATAAAAATATTAGAAGACTTAGATTTTTATGATATGGCATTATCATTAAAAGCATCATCATTAGACTTGTGCATAGAAAGTTATAAAGAAGCTGCAAATACAATAAATTATCCATTACATCTAGGAGTAACACATGCGGGAACAGAGTTTAGTGGAACTGTAAGCTCAAGTATAGGACTTGGAATTTTGTTAAGAGAAGGTATTGGAGATACAATGAGGGTATCATTATCAGCAGATCCTGTTAAAGAAATAAAAGTTGCCAAAGAAATATTAAAAGATTGTAATCTATATAAAAATGCACCAACACTTATAGCGTGCCCAACATGTGGAAGAATTCAATATGATTTAATACCAATAGCAAATGAAATAGAAGAATTTTTACAAACTATAAAAGCTCCTATTACAGTAGCTGTAATGGGTTGCGGAGTAAATGGACCAAATGAAGCAAGACACGCAGATATAGGAATTGCCGGAGGAATTAAAGAAGGACTTTTATTTAAAAAAGGTGAGATAATTAGAAAAGTAAAACAAGAAGATATAGTAAAAGTACTAAAAGAAGAAATTTTAAAAATGATATAAACAGGTGATAAAAGTGGGAGATATAAATGTTTACACAGGACCAATGAAATGTGGTAAAACTCAAAAGATATTAGATGAAGCTAAAAGACAACAAATAGCAGGAAAAAACGTAAAAATATTTAAACCAACTATAGATGATAGATTTTCAGAGCAAAGTGTTATCAGCAGAAATGGATATAAACAAAATGCAATTAATATTAATAGCATAGACGACATAAAAAATTATGATGCAGATGTATATGTAATTGATGAATTTCAATTTTTAAAAGGAGATTTAGATGAACTATATAAACTTACCAAAAAAGGAAAAAAGTTTTTTATAGCTGGTTTAAATCTAACATCAGAAAGAAAGACTTTTGGACCAATGGGAGATTTATTGTGTATGTCTGATAATGTTCAAATGTTAACATCTGTATGCGAAAATTGCAGAAGTGAAGAAGCTATTTTTACATATTTTAAGGGAAAACAAAAAAATGGAGATATACTAGTAGGAGACGAAGGACTCTATATTCCTGTATGTAGAAAATGCTATGAAAAATTAATGAACGAAAATAATTAAAGGTGAAACATATGGAGATAATTGTTGGCAAAACAGCAGGGTTCTGTTATGGAGTTAAAAATGCTGTTGATAAAACAAAAGAGTTAGTACAAAAACAAAGAGAAACATATTGTTTAGGAGAACTAGTGCATAATAAACAGGTTACACAGGATTTGGAAGAACAAGGCCTTATAATTATTAATGATGTGGAAAAAGCAAAGAACAATGTAATAATAAGGTCACATGGTGTGCCAAAAGAAATATACAAAAAAGCTGAAGAGCTCAATTTAAAAGTAATAGACTTAACATGTCCAAATGTATTAAAAATACACAATATTGTAAAAGAGTATTCAGCAAAAGACTATTATATTTTTATAATAGGACAAAAAGATCATGCAGAAACAATAGGAACAGTGAGCTATTGTAGAAAAAATTCAACTATATTAGAAAAAGAAGAAGATGTAGAAAAGGCAATAAAAAATTTTAAGGAATCTAATTTGAAAAAATTATTACTAGTTTCTCAAACTACATTTAGTGTGGAGAAATTTAATAAAATTGTAAAAGCTGTGGAAGAAAATATAGATAAAAATATAGTCTTCGAAGTTAAGAATACAATTTGTAATGCTACAAGCATTAGACAAAAAGAAACCCAAGAAATAGCAAAACAAGTAGATTTAATGATTATAATTGGTGGAAAACATAGTTCAAACACTACTAAATTATATGAGATCGCTAAAAAAGAATGTAAAAATTGCATACTTATAGAAACATCAGAAGAGCTAAATAAAAATAGACTTAAAAATATAAGTAAAATAGGAATTATGGCAGGTGCTTCAACCCCAAGCGAAAGTATAAATAACACTGTTGAAAAATTAAAAGAAATATGTTAGAATTATAGTGGATTAATTTTAAAGAAGGGGATATTGCATGAATCAAATTCTTGTTTCGCAAAAATTATATGTAACACCAGATATGAAGAAAAAGAAAAAAGCATTTAAATTTGAATTCTTTTTATCTGTTTTTTTGCTATGCGTATTATCTTCTTATGCAATTTATGCAGAGTACGATAGAAACAAGAGTGAAGAGGTATCAAAAGAAATTTTACAAGAAATTTCTTTTCAAGATACAACAAAACTTGTGGATGAAGAAGTAATAGTAGTAAGATTGAATGCAATTCCTGAAGAAAAAAATGTAACTACAACACAAGTGGTTCAAATAGAACAAAAAATAGAAGTTCCAGATGAGCAAAAACTAACTGCAAGTGATGGAACAATATATTATACAATAGGAGTAATTAATATACCTTCAATAAATGTTAACTATCCAATACTTTCAACATATACAGACGAATTGTTAAAAATAGCTCCATGTAGATTTCACGGACCAAATCCAAATGAAGTAGGAAATCTTTGTATAGCAGGTCATAACTATAAAAATTCAAAATTCTTTAGCAAAGTGCCAAATTTGCAATTAGGAGATAAAATAGAAATAACAGATTTAAGTGGTAGAATGTTAACATATACTGTATATGATAAATTTATAGTAAATCCAGATGAGTTAGAATGTACAAGCCAGTTAACAAATGGAAATAAAGAAATAACACTAATAACATGTACAAATGATAACAAACAAAGACATATAATAAAAGCAAGAGTAATGTAACATAAAATAAAGGGCGACATAGTCGCCCTTTATTTGCTCTATATAAATTTATATATTGTAGTTGTATTATAAGTATTCCCTGCTTTTAACAAAGGTGTAACAAAATTTGGTTGATTCATAGAGTCTGGTAGAAATCCAGTTTCTAAGCAAACACCAGAACGATTTTTATAACTACAATTCTCTTTACCAATTACTTTATTATTTTCTATAAAGTTTCCAGCATAAAATTGAACGCCGATACTATCAGTATAAACTTCCATAGTTCTTCCAGAACTTTCATCAGATAAAACAGCTATTTTTTCAATACCATTATTAGTTTTGTTAATAACAAAACTATGGTCATATCCACCAGTATATTCAAATTGTTTAAAGTCTTCATTTATTCTAAGTCCTATTTTAGTTGGAGTTCTAAAGTCCATAGGGGTATTAGAAACATCTCTTAATTCACCAGTAGGAATAAGTTCGTCATCAACTTCTACATATTTATCAGCATTTATGTACAATTTGTGCTCCATTGCAGTTCCACTATTATGACCAGATAAGTTAAAATAACTATGATTTGTCATATTTGCAATAGTATCTTTATTAGAGGTTCCTATATATTTTATTTTTAAATTATTATCATTATCTAAGCTATAAGTAACTGTTATATTAAATTCCCCAGGGAATCCTTGATCCATATCTGGACTTATTAAATTAAAAGAAACAGAATTTGTATCTTCATCTATAGAATAATCCCAAAGCCTACTATTATATGGATTAAATCCACTATGTAAGTTATTTTTTCCTCTTTCATTTTTATCTAAATTATAAGTTGTACCATTTAGTACAAAACTAGCATTTTTAACTCTGTTGCTATTTCTTCCAACAGTTGAACCAAAGTAGCAAATATCATTTTTAAAATAATTTTCTAAAGAATCAAATCCTAAAACAACATCCGCTAGATTACCATTTTTGTCAGGAACAAACAGAGAAACAAGTACAGCTCCAAAATTAGTAACCTTTGCAACAAGACCATTAAAATTGCTTATTGAAAAAAGTTTAACACAGTTTCCATTTAAATCTTTTCCAAAATCAGATATTTCAATACTCATAAAACACCTCCATTAATATGAATAAAGTATATTATATTAATAAATAAAAAGCAATATAAATTGTATGTGCACTTCATTACGCTTATATTAATAAAATTAAATTTTTTATATTCTATCATAAAATGCCAAAGTGGACGGGAATTTTGGCACAAAAAATAAAAAAACTTCATAAAATATAGAGAGATATATTTTAGGGAGGTTTAACTTTTATGGCAAGAATAATAGTATTTAATAATGATACAAATAGAATGGAAAATTATTATAGAAATGAAAACGAGGCTATGCCATACAATGCAAATAGAAGCTTAACAGTTGGAGAATTCAGAGGTTCTAGCAAAAGTCCAACACTATGGACAACAAAAAGAGCAATGCAGAGTTTTAACACAACAAGATATTTATTTGGAGCACCAATTCCAGTAGGATTTGCATTTAAAAGACCATGGGAGCGGAGGACATGGTTCGCAAAGTCAACATTACGCACGGAGTTTCATTTGATGCAGGTCAAGTGTTAAGTACATCAGAAAGAAATAGACTATGGAACACAGCAAACAGTTCACGGAGTATGGACTTATGTAGAACCACAAAGCTTAACACCTACTTGGGTACATTTTGATAAAAGATTTGGAAGACCAGCTTGTGGCACAGCAGGATATCCATTAATAAAAAGAGGTAGTATAAGTACGTATGTGTTAATAGCACAAGATGACCTAAACACATTAGGATTTAAAACAGGTGGATTAGACCGGAATATTTGGGGGCAGAACCGAAGAAGCAGTAAGAAATTATCAAAGGAGCAGAGGACTACCAGTAGATGGAATAGTAGGTTGCAATACATGGCGTTCACTACAAGAAGATGTAGTAGGAACAGGAAGAACAAGCACTACAATAGATTAGAAAGTATAAATGGAATTTTGCGAAGTGTGAAATGTGAAGTTTCACACTTCATATAAAAGTTGTATTTATAAAAAATCTGTGATACAATATGAAAAAAATTAAAGAGGTGCATATATATGAAGGTTATATTATTACAAGATATTAAAAATGTAGGGAAAAAAGATGAGATTATAAATGCAAATGATGGTTATGCAAGAAACTTTTTATTTCCAAAGAAACTAGCATTAGAAGCAACAAAGGACAACCTTCTAAAACTACAAGCAAAAAAAGATTCACAAGCACATAAAAAAAGTTTAGAGATAGAAGAATTTAAAAAACAAGCCGAGAAAATAAATAATATAACATTAGATTTAAAAGTAAAAGCAGGAGAAAACGGAAAAATATTTGGTGGAATAACAGCAAAAGAAATATCACAAGAACTAAAAAGTAAACAAAATATGGATATAGATAAAAAGAAAATAGTTTTAAAAGAAACAATAAAAAACATAGGAAGATTTTCAGTAGATATAAAATTTGGAGAAGGAATAAATGCAAAATTAACGGTAGACATACAACCAGAATAAAAAGAGTAGAGGATAAAGAATGCTGACATCACCAGATGTTCAGTAGGGACATAGCTCTTCATACAAAGACTATCTTCAAAGATAAGCTTTGTCCCTATACATTAGCAAAGGAGGAAATCATGGAATTAGGAAAAGTACCACCACACGATATAGAAGCAGAACAAGCCGTAATAGGAAGTATGCTTACAGATAAAGACGCTGTAGTTGACAGTATAGAAGTTCTAAAACCAGACGATTTTTATAGACAAGATAATAAAACAATATATGAAGCAATAACAAACTTATATAATAGAGCAGAGCCAATAGATATAATAACAGTAAAAGCAGAACTAATATCACTTGGAAAATTTGAAGCAGTTGGGGGACTAGAATATTTAGCAGTTTTACCAGATAAAGTTCCTACAACAGCAAATGTGGAAAAATATATAAGAATTGTAGAAGAAAAATCTATATTAAGAAAACTTATAAGAACATCTAATGAATTAATAGATTTAGGATATGCGGAAACAGAAGATCTAGACACAATAATGGATCAAGCAGAAAAAAAGATATTCGAAATAGCACAAGGAAAAAATCAAAAAGGCTATACACCATTAAAAGAAGTATTAGTAGAAACATTTGCAGAAATAGAAAAATTATATAATCAAAAAGAGCCAATAACAGGAATTCCAACAGGATTTGCAGATTTAGATTACAAAACAGCACGGACTTCACAATTCAGATTTAGTATTAGTTGCTGCAAGACCTGCAATGGGTAAATCTGCATTTGCACTAAATATTGCAACAAATGCAGCTGTACAAGCAAAAGTGCCAGTTGTTATATTTAACCTAGAAATGTCAAAAAGCCAGTTAGTAAACAGAATTCTATGTAGTGAAGCCATGGTAGATAGCAATAAAATAAGAACAGGAAAAATAGAAGAAGATGACTGGGTAAAACTTGCAACAGCACTTGGACCTCTTTCAGAAGCTCCTATATATATAGATGATACACCAGGTATAACAGTAACAGAAATAAGAGCAAAATGTAGAAAATTAAAACTAGAAAAAAATATAGGACTAATAGTAATAGATTACTTGCAATTAATTCAAGGAACAGGAAAAAGAAATGCTAGCCGTGAACAAGAAATCTCAGAAATAAGTAGGTCTTTAAAAATACTTGCAAAAGAATTAGATGTTCCAGTAATTGCATTATCACAATTATCAAGAGCAGCAGAACAAAGAGCTGACCATAGACCGATGCTTTCAGATCTTCGTGAATCTGGTGCCATTGAGCAAGATGCAGACATAGTAATGTTTTTATATAGAGATGATTACTATAACCCAGATACAGAAAAGAAAAATATAGCAGAAGTTATAATGGCAAAACACAGAGCTGGTTCAACAGGAACGGTAGAGCTATTATGGCTTGGCAATTATACTAAGTTTGTAAATATAGAAAGATATAGAGATGAATAAAATAAGGGGGCTCCAACATTTAAAATGTGGGACCCTCTATTTGTATTTATTAAAAATAAATGCTATAATTTTAGCATTAAACAATTAGGAGACAAAATATGAAAGATAAAATTTTGCAAACAATAAAAAAATATAATTTAATAGAAAAAGGAGATAGTATAGTAATAGGAGTATCAGGCGGACCGGATTCAATATGCCTATTGAATGTACTAAATGAATTAAAAGAAGAATTAGATTTTAAAATATTTGTAGCACATATAAATCATATGATACGAAAAGAGGCAGACGAAGAAACTGAATATGTAAAAAGCTTTTGCAAAAACATAGGGGTAGAATGCTTTACAAAGAAAATAGATGTAGTAAAAATTGCAAAAGAATCAAAAATGGGAACAGAAGAAGCAGGGAGAAAAATAAGATATGATTTTTTTGAAAAGGTGTTAAAAAATACAGATTCAAATAAAATAGCAACAGCACATAATAATAATGACAAAGTAGAAACTATAATAATGAACATTTTAAGAGGAAGCGGAATATCTGGATTAAAAGGGCTAGACCCAATAAGGGAAAATAAATTTATAAAACCTTTAATAGAAGTATCAAGAGAAGAAATAGAAAACTATTGTGAAAAGAACAAACTAAATCCACGAATAGATAAATCAAATAATGAAAATATTTATACAAGAAACAAAGTAAGAAATTGTGTTATTCCGTATATAAAGAAGGAATTTAATCCAAATATATTAAAAACAATAAACAGATTATCAGAAGTGGCAACAGAAGAAAGTGAATATTTAAATAGGGTAACACAAAAAGCATTTGATGAAATATGTGTATCTCTAGAAAAAACTGTAGAAACACACGATTGTATACAAAAAAAAGCAAACAACCAAATAATTTTAGACCTAAAAAAATTCAACAACCTAGAATTAGTAATAAAAAGAAGGTTAATACTATATACTATTAATGAACTTTTAGGAACAACAGAAGGAATAGAAAAAGTAAATATAGATGATATAATTAAACTTTGTAACAATAATATAGGAAACAAATTTTTAAAACCAACAAAAAACATAAAAATTTTAGTGAAAAATAAAAAAATTTTTTTCACTCCTAACTATGACCTTCCGTAAGCAAAGCATTGATACGCAAAGAATAGAAGAAAAAACTTTGCAAAAAACTATTGAATAAAAAAAATGTATATGCTATATTGCATTATAGAAAAACAACATTATTAAACAGCAAATATTAGAATATTGGGATATATAGCACAGAAGACAAATTAATCCCATTACAGTAAAGGAGAAGGTAAAATGAAGAAAAGTTTAAAAACATTAGCAATGTGGTTAATAATGGGGATAATACTTATAGTATTAATTTCATCAATACTGGATAACTCACAAACAAAAATGACTTATTCAGAATTAATGATAGAAATTGAAAGCGGGAAAGTAGAAAATATAGAAATATCAGCAGATGGAAAAAAGGCTTATGTAGTATTAAAAGCAAATCCTAAAATAGAAAAGGAAGTTAACATACCAAGTTTAGATAGCTTTATGGATAAGGTAAGTAGTCATCTAGTAGATGGAAGTCTTACATTAGAAGAAAGATCACAATCAGCAATAATTACAATGCTTAGCTTGCTTTCACCATTTGGAATACTAATTATTTTCTTTGTATTTTGGTTCTTGTTTATGGGAAATAGCCAAGGAAATGCAGGAAACAAAACAATGTCATTTGGAAAAAGTAGAGCTAGAATGATGGGAACAGGAGAAAAAACAAGAGTAACATTTGATGATGTAGCTGGGGTAGATGAAGAAAAAGAAGAATTAGAAGAAATAGTAGAATTTTTAAAATCACCTAAAAAATTTACAGATATGGGAGCTAGAATTCCAAAGGGAGTTTTATTAGTAGGTCAACCTGGTACAGGTAAAACATTACTTGCAAAAGCAGTTGCAGGTGAGGCCGAAGTTCCATTTTTTATAATAAGTGGTTCAGACTTCGTAGAAATGTTTGTTGGTGTAGGTGCATCAAGAGTAAGAGATTTATTTGACCAAGCAAAGAAAAATGCCCCATGTATTATATTTATAGATGAGATTGATGCAGTTGGACGTCAAAGAGGAGCTGGACTTGGTGGAGGACATGATGAAAGAGAACAAACATTAAACCAATTATTAGTTGAAATGGATGGATTTGGAAGCAACGAAGGAGTAATAGTTTTAGCAGCAACAAATAGACCAGACGTATTGGATAAAGCTTTATTAAGGCCAGGAAGATTTGACAGACAAATAGTAGTATCAGCACCAGACGTAAAAGCAAGAGAACAAATACTAGAAGTTCATAGCAGAAAGAAAAAAATTGCAGATGATGTTGATTTAAAAACAATAGCAAAAAATACAGCTGGATTTTCAGGTGCAGATTTAGAGAATGTGTTAAACGAAGCAGCATTACTTGCTGCAAGAAGAGATAAAAAAGAAATAACAATGACAGAAATAGAAGATGCAATGGTAAAAGTTACAATGGGACCAGAAAAGAAGAGCAGGGTAAGAAGCGAAAAAGAAAACAAATTAGTAGCATTCCATGAAGCAGGCCATGCAGTAGTAAGCAAATTCTTACCAACACAAGATACAGTACATCAAATTTCAATAGTACCTCGTGGCATGGCAGGCGGATATACAATGTATAAACCAGACGAAGATAAAAATTTCATGTCAAAAACAGAAATGGAAGAAACTATTATATCATTACTAGGAGGAAGAGTTGCGGAGCAATTAGTATTAAATGATATATCAACAGGAGCAAGCAACGATATAGAAAGAGCATCTAAAATCGCAAGAGATATGGTTACAAGATACGGAATGAGTGATAAAATAGGAACAATAACATTTGGTTCAGGACAAGAAGAAGTATTTTTAGGTAGAGATTTAGCACAAACTAAAAACTTTAGTGAAGAAACAGCAGCAAAAATAGATGAAGAAGTAAAAAGAATAATAGACGAAGCATATAACAAAGCAAAAACAATATTAAGTAATAATATGGATAAATTATCAAAAGTAGCACAAGTATTGTTAGAAAAAGAAAAAATAGACGGGGATGAATTTGCAGCAATATTTGAGGAATAATTATAGTATAATAAGCCTTCCATTATGGGAGGCTTAAATTTTTTATTTACAGATGTTGACATAAAATGTAAAAAGTGGTACAATTAATATAATCAAAAAGATTTGGCGTGCACAAAAATAAATTAAGCAATTCGAAAAACCAAATAAATATATTTATAAGGGAGGTTGATATTATGAGTCAAACTTTAAAATCTAGAATTTCAGTAATAATATTAATAACATTACTATTATCTTTAATGAGTACAATGTGTTTTGCAGCAGAAGCTAATGCTACAGAACCAACAAAAGAGGAAATTACAACAGAACCAGTTGAAGCAAAATTAAATACAAAAATTTATTTCGAAGGAAAAACTTATACATTCCATAACGGAAAAAGAGTAAGAAAAACATACGAAGAAGGAACACTAGGTTGTGGTATAGTAAGTATAATAGTTCCAAATAAAGAATATGGTGTTTATGTATCTGGTGAAGGATGGATTTCTGAAAAACAAATAAAAAATCAAGAACAATATATAACATTAACATTTGACAAAATAGAAAATGGATTAGGTTCAACTTTAAAAGTTAATGGTGAATTTGTAAAAGCAGAAAGTAGCAACAACGGAATAATCACATACAAAGATGGTGTACTAGAAGCAAAAGCAAATGGTACAACAACAATAAACTTTACAACAAAAGAAGGTAAAGAAATCGAAGTATTAGCAACAGTTTATAATGGAGAAGTTGAATTAAATATTCCAGAAAAATCAGTATCATTAGAAGGAAAGATAAATGCTGATCTTGCAGACAAAAAAGTAAATATTAAAGCTGAAGGAGATGCAAATGCAGCATTAAAAATAGAAAATGGTTCAATCGGTGTAGAAGCAGAAGGAAATGGTAATATCAAAGCAACTGTAGAAGATAAAGAAGTTCTAGATGCAAACTTTAATGCAAAAGGAAGCGCTACAGCAAGCAAAGATGGAATTGAAGCAGAATCAAAAGCAAGTCAAACAATTAAATTATTGCAAAAATTAACAATTAAATTAAATGAAAGCGCAAATGCACATATTAACAAAGAAGAAGTTGGAGCAGGAGTAGGTGCAGATGCATCAGTAAATGATAGAGAAGTAATTTCAGGAGATGCTGCAATGAAATATGAATATGGAGCAGAAGACCCAACAGGAACAGCACATTTAGATGTATTAGATAGAAGTTTAGTTAATGTTGAAGATAAAACAGTTCCAATAATAAGCGCTTTAAAAGCATTATTATCAAAAATTAAATAGTATAAAATTTGATTAAAGATACCGTCTCGAATTTAGTTCGAGGTGGTATTTTTTTTAAAATATATTGATTTTATTTCAATAAATGTATATACTAATAATGTTAAAAAATGCAAAGGAGAAAAAATAATGAAAAGAAAAAGTATAATAATTGCAAGTTTGTTTTTATTTGTAATATTATTAACAACAAAAGTAAATGCGGCAGATGAAGCTTGTAAGATTAGCTTGTCAGCAGATAAAACAACAGTAGAACAAGGAGATACAGTTACAATAAATGTATTAATTTCAAATGTTACAAAATCAACAGGAATAGGACAGTTTTATGGAATATTAGAATATCCAGAAAACATATTTGAACCTGTGCTAGATGATGATACAAGTATTAAATCTGATTATACAGAATATGCAAATTATTCTATATTATATAGTGGAAGACAAGATGATACAAATAAAAATCCATGGTATATAGTACTTGTAAAACAAGGTAATCAAAATGGATTCTTAGCAAGTATGGACACAAAATTTTCTAGTGATTCTAATGGAGCAAAAGAAATAAAACCAGGTGAGTCACAAATAATAGGAAAAATAAAATTAAAAGTAAAAGATAGTGTTGCAGGAACTACTACAAAAGTCCTTTTATCAGATATGGAGGTTTTTGGACCAGAAACAACAGGAGATACAACAACAGATACTCCAAAGGGAGATGCCATTTCAGACGCTAGCATAAGCTTAACAATAAAAGAACCTACAAAAGATGGAACACCTATAGTTTTGGATATACCCAAAAGTGAAGTTAAACAAAATCAAAACAAAAATGCTAATATAGCAAGTAATGAAGTTCCATACACAGGAATAGAAGATACAATACCAGTAATATTTATACTAGCAATAATTTCTGTTCTTGCATATATAAACTATAAAAAATATAAAAATATTTAAATAAATAACCAGTCTAAATGACTGGTTATTTTAGTTTACAACTAATTTGCTTTGCCTTTGATAAAGTTTTTTAATACTTCAATTAATTGGAGCTTTTCAACAGATTGAACTTTTTTTGCTAAACTTTCTGCTGTTTCATCAGCTGAAAGTTTAACTTTTGCCTGAGCTATAATATTTCCCTCATCATAATTACTATTTACGAAATGGACAGTAGGACCACTAAATTCTTCTTTTGCTTCTACAACTGCTTTGTGAACATTCATACCATACATCCCCTTACCACCAAATTTAGGTAAAAGTGATGGGTGAGTATTTATGATAGTATATTTGCTTATTAACCTATTGCCAATTAATTTTAAATAACCAGCTAAAACAATCAAATCAATACTATAATTGCTCAAAACATTATCTAGTTCTGTATCAATTTCTTCTTTGCTCTTTCCAACAATAACATAAGTTGGAATATTACTGCTTTTAGCTCTCTCAAGAGCATAAGAGTTTGGATTATCAGAAACAACTAGATTAATTTTGGCATTTAAATCTCCGAGTATTTATACTATCAATAATAGCTTGCAAAGTAGAACCATTTCCGAGAAGCAAAAACTACTAAATTATACATAAAAACACGACCTTTCAAAATATAATAGAATTATAACATTATAAATAGAAAAAGACAAATTGAAGTTTGTTTAATTGATGTGAGAGGTGGGATTTATTACAAACGCTGTAGGGGTCGCACTCCCGGGCAACCCGAAGACATCGTAGGCTTTGCAATATACATAGTTTACAACAATTTAATTGCGGGTCGCCGAGGACGGCGACCCCTACAAAGTTTGCAATATATTTTTTCAAAAATTAAAATAATAAAAACAGAAAAAAATGTCAAATTTTAAAAAACTATATACAATTTTAAAATTTACAATTATAATAAATCTATGTTAATAATTATAATGGAGGAACTTTTAATGTTTGATAATGTCAAAGAAGAATGTGGAGTATTTGGAGTATACTCAAACAAACCTGAAAAACTTGCATATATGACTTGCATAGGTTTATCTGGTTTACAACACAGGGGAGAAGAAAGCTGTGGAATTGCAGTAAATACTGATGGAGTAATATCTTATCATAAAGAACCAGGATTAGTTTCAGAAGTGTTCACTAATGAGGTTTTAGATAATCTTCCAGAAGGAAATATGTCAATAGGACATGTTAGATATTCAACAACGGGTTCGGCTAAAAGAGAAAATGCCCAACCAATAGTAATAAGACATAAAAAAGGAAATTTGGCAGTAGTACATAATGGAAATATTACTAATGCAATAGAATTAAAACAAGAATTAGAAGATAATGGAGCAATATTTACAACAACAAGCGATACAGAGGTTATTTGCCATATTATTGTAAGAGAAAGATTAAAAGCAAAATCAACAGAAGAGGCAATTGCAAATACAATGAAAGTTTTGAAAGGTTCATATTCTTTAATAATAATGTCACCTCAAAAGTTGATAGCATGTAGAGATCCACAAGGATTTAGACCATTGTGTATGGGAAAATTAGGTGATGATATTGTGTTTGCTTCAGAAAGCTGTGCATTAGATATATGTGGCGCAGAATTTATAAGAGATGTAAAGCCAGGAGAAATAGTTGTAGTAAAAGATGGAAAAGTAAAATCAATAGACTATGATAGCAAAGAGAAAAAAGGAATGTGCGTATTTGAATATATATATTTTGCAAGACCAGATTCAATATTAGAAGGAATGAGTGTACATGAATTTAGAGAAAAAGCAGGAAGATTTTTAGCAACACAAATGCCAGTTGATGCTGATATTGTAGCAGCAGTACCAGATTCAGGAATAGATGCAGCATTAGGATATTCAAAAGAATCAAAAATACCATATGATTTAGTATTTACAAAAAGTAAATATATAGGAAGAACATTTATACAGAACACACAAAACAAAAGAAAAAAATTAGTAGCATTAAAACTAAATCCATTAAAGAATAGCATAAAGGGAAAGAGAATAGTATTAATAGATGACTCAATTGTAAGAGGAAATACATTAATAGGAATAATAAAAACTCTTAGAAAAGCAGGAGCAAAAGAAATTCATTTAAGAATTGCAGCACCAGCATTTATAGATATATGCTATTTCGGAACAGACATAGATAGCAAAGAAAACCTGATTGCAAATGGAAGAACTGTTGAAGAAATAAGAGAAATTATAGGAGCAGACACCTTAGAATATTTAAGCATAGACAATTTAAAAGAAATAACAAAAGGATGTAATATAGATGATTTTTGTATGGGATGTTTTACAGGGAAATATCCAATCGAAGTACCAAAAGAAATCAAAAAAGATAGATTTGAAGAAAAAATTCAAAAATAGGGGGTAAAAAAATGGATTGTAGTTGTGGAAATAATCCAAAAGATGAAGAGATGAACAGCATCCTAGAAAAATATTCAAAAGACAAAAGTAATTTAATACAAATATTAAATGAAGTTCAAGAGAATTATGGATACATTCCAAAATATTCTCAAATATCGATTTCAGAATATTTAGACATTCCACTTGCTGAAATTTATGGTGTGATTACATTTTATGCAAGATTTACATTAAAACCAAAAGGAAAATATAATATAGCAGTATGTTTAGGGACAGCATGCTTTGTAAAAGGATCAGAGAAAGTATTAGATAAAGCAAAGGAAATTTTAAAAATAGACGTAGGAGAAACAACAGAAGATGGAAAGTTTTCACTAGAAGCAACAAGATGTATAGGAGCATGTGGATTAGCGCCAGTATTTACAGTAAATGAAGAAGTTTATGGAAAAGCAACACCAGAATTAATGGAAAAGGTAATTGCAGAATACAAAAATAGATAATGTAAAGCAATTGATGGAAAATAGACCTGTAGGGGTCGCCGCCCTCGGCGACCCGCACCTCAAAGAAATTGCTAAAATTTATATTATAGGAGGTCAAAATGAAATCACTAGAAGAAATAAGAAAAATAAGAGAAGAAAAAAGAAAAGAACTTGATTTACGTGTTAATTTAAAAGCAAATACAAGAGAAAAACATATTTTAGTGTGTCATGGTACAGGATGTACATCTTCTAAATCACCTAAAATAATAGAGAATTTTAGAAAAATAATAGATGAAAAGGGCATAAAAAATGTAAGAGTTATACAAACTGGTTGCTTTGGACTATGCGCAAAAGGACCAATAGTTATAATAAGGCCAGAGGATACTTTTTATGCTATGGTAAAACCAGAAGATTGTGAAGAGATAATAAATACGCATATTTTAGAAGGAAAGACAGTAGAGAGATTGCTTTGTAAAGATATTAACAATTCAGTAGTTCAAAGATTAGATGAATTAACTTTTTATAAAAAACAAGAAAGAATTGCATTAAAAAATTGTGGAATAATAGATCCAGAGAATATTGATGAGTATATAGCATTTGATGGGTACAAAGCATTGGAAAAAGTATTATTTGAAATGAGTCAAGATGATGTTATAAATGAAATAACAGATTCTGGACTTCGTGGTAGAGGTGGAGCAGGATTCCCAACAGGTAAGAAATGGTATTTTACTAAAATAGCAGAAGGAGATCAAAAGTATGTAGTATGTAATGCGGACGAGGGAGATCCAGGTGCATTTATGGATAGGAGCATATTAGAAGGTGATCCACACTCTGTAATAGAAGCAATGATGATTGCTGGATATGCAGTTGGTGCAAATAAAGGATATATTTATGTAAGAGCAGAATATCCAATAGCTGTACATAGATTTCAAACTGCAATAAATCAAGCAAAAGAATATGGAATATTAGGTAAAAATATATTTGGAACAGACTTTAGCTTTGATTTAGAAATAAGACTTGGAGCAGGTGCGTTTGTTTGTGGAGAAGAAACAGCACTTTTAGAATCAATAGAAGGGAGAAGTGGTAGGCCAAGATTAAAACCACCATTCCCAGCAAACTGTGGATTATGGCAAAAGCCAACACTAATAAATAACGTAGAAACATATGCAAATATAACAAAAATAATTTTAAATGGTGCAAAATGGTATAGCTCAATAGGAACAGAAAAATCAAAAGGAACAAAAGTATTTGCATTAGGTGGAAATGTTGTAAACGTAGGGCTTGTAGAAGTACCAATGGGAACAACTTTAAGAGAAATTGTATTCGATATAGGTGGAGGAATTCCTGGAGGGCATAAATTTAAAGCAGCACAAACAGGAGGACCATCAGGTGGATGTATACCAGCAGAACATCTGGATACACCAATAGATTATGAATCATTATCGCAAATAGGTTCAATGATGGGATCTGGTGGACTAATTGTAATGGATGATACAAAATGTATGGTGAATCTTGCAAAATTCTATTTAGGATTTACAGTAGATGAATCATGCGGAAAATGTACCCCATGTAGAATTGGAACTAAAAGAATGCTAGAAATCCTAGAAAAAGTTACAGAAGGAAACGGAGAAACAGAAGATTTAGAAAAATTAGAAAGACTTGCAAAAACAATACAAAAAGCTTCTGTATGTGGACTTGGCCAAACAGCACCAAACCCAGTACTTAGCACAATGAAATATTTTAGAGATGAATACATTACACATATAAGAGATAAAAAATGTCCTGCAAAAGAATGTAAAGCATTAAGAGCAATAGAAATTGACCCAGAAAAATGTAGGGGTTGTGGAATTTGTAAAAAGAATTGCCCAGTAAATGCAATAACAGGAGAAGTAAAACAGCCACACAAAATAGATGAGGATGTTTGTATTAAATGTGGTACATGTATTAGTAAATGCCCATTTAAAGCTATATCTAAGTAAAAAAAATCATCTTGCGTTGTTAAACTTCGCAAAAATTGATGTGTAGGGGCAGACCTCTGTGACTGCCCAGAACAGAAGGGAGAGAAGTAGTATGTCAGAAATGATTAACCTAAAAATAGATGGAATAGATGTAGAAGTGCCAAAAGGTACAACAATACTTCAAGCAGCTAAAAAAGCAAATATAGATATTCCAACCTTATGCTATCTAAAAGAAATAAATGAAATAGGAGATTGTAGAATTTGTATAGTAGAAGTAGAAGGAAGAAGAGGGTTTGCAACATCTTGTATTCAACAAGCAGAAGAGGGGATGGTAGTACATACACACTCAAAGCAAATTATGGAAGCAAGAAGAGTAATACTAGATTTAATATTATCTAATCATCAAAGAGATTGCTTAACATGTACAAGAAATGGAAGTTGTGAGTTACAAACACTAGCAATGAAATTTAATGTAATGAATGTTGAATATGAAGGGGAAAAATCAGTTCACAAAATAGATGACTTGTCACCTTCAATAGTAAGAGATTTTAATAAATGTATACTTTGTAGAAGATGCATATCAACATGTAAAAAAGTTCAGAAAATAGGAGCGATAGATTGTGTAAACAGAGGGTTTAGCTCTTGTGTATCAACAGTTGGAGACCATAGTTTAAATGATGTTAACTGTACATTTTGTGGGCAATGTATTACAGCATGCCCAGTTGGAGCACTTCGCGAAAAAGATAGCACAGATTTAGTATGGGAAAAGCTAAAAGATGAAGATACATTTGTTGTAGTACAAACAGCACCTGCAGTTAGAGCAGCACTTGGAGAAGAATTTGGAATGAAAATAGGGACAAATGTAACAGGAAAAATGGTAACAGCACTTAAAAAATTAGGATTTAATAAAGTGTTTGATACAAATACTGGTGCAGATTTAACAATAATGGAAGAAGCAAACGAATTTATCCAAAGATTTACACAAGGTGGAACGTTACCAATGATTACATCTTGTAGCCCTGGTTGGGTAAAATACATAGAAATGAATTATCCAGAATTACTTTCACATTTATCAAGTTGTAAATCACCACATGAAATGTTTGGAGCAATATTAAAATCGTATTATGCTTCAAAAGCTGGAATAGCTCCAAAGAAGATGTTTGTTGTATCTGTAATGCCATGCATAGCTAAAAAGTTCGAAAGACAAAGAGAAGAAATGAAAAACGAAGAATTAGATAATGTAGATGCAGTACTTACAACACGTGAACTTGCAAGAATGATAAAACAAGCAAATATAGATTTTGTGGAATTAGAAGATAGCGAATTTGACGACCCAATGGGAGAAGCAACAGGTGCGGGAGCTATATTTGGAACAACAGGAGGAGTAATGGAAGCAGCACTTCGTACAGCATATGAAACAATAACAGGTGAAGAACTAAAAAAATTAGATTTTGAAGCAGTAAGAGGAGAAGAAGGAATAAAAAAAGCAACAGTAAAAATTGGAGATAACGAAGTAAAAGTTGCAGTAGCACATGGTTTAGCAAATGCACAAAAAATAATGGAAGAAATAAAATCAGGAAAAGCAGAATATCAATTTGTAGAGATAATGGCTTGTCCAGGAGGATGTGTAATGGGTGGAGGACAGCCAATTAAAACATCAAAACAAAGAAGTGAATATGATATAAGAAAATTAAGAGCAGATTGCTTATATGATATTGACGAAAAAAGTACAATAAGAAAATCACACGAAAATCCAACAATTAAAAAATTGTATAAAGAATTCCTAGAAGAACCAGGTAGCCATAAAGCACACGAACTATTACATACAACGTATCATAAGAGAAACAAATATAACATATAATTTACAAAAATAAGATTTGAAAAACTGTCAAAAAAGCAATTGACAGTTTTTTCCTTTGGATGTATAATAAGCACAATAAATGAAATAATTAACAAAACAGAATATCTACTAATGTTTCCATACATGGGAAGAAAAATCCCGGAATTTGATAACACAAATTTCAGAGAACTAATATATAAATCATATAGAATTCTTTATAAAGTTAATTCTAACATTTATATCTTAAATGTTTTTCACCATTCTAGAGATTTTTTAAATTCAGTAAATATCATTAACAATTAATTTCCAAAACTAATAAATAACCAAAAAATAATTTATGCATTTATTTAATTAATTTAAAATATAATTTATATTATGATTAAAGTGTTTAAAATAAGAACAATATTAAAAACATTAATTCTATTAACTGCTATAGTTGTAAGTATATTAGTAATAAAAAACAAAGTAGAAAATGCAAAAGTTGTTGCAACGTCATCTAATAATAAACAAAAATATAAAATACTAGTTGATGTAGAAGACTCAAAATTATATTTATTTGAAAATGGCGAATTAAAAAAAGAATATAAATGCTCAGGAGGAAAATGGTCTACACCTTCGCCAATAGGAACATGGACTGTAACATCAAAAGCAAAATGGGGAGAAGGATTTGGACGGGAGTTGGCTTGGACTTAATGTACCATGGGGAAAATTTGGAATACATGGAACGCTAGATCCACACTCAGTAGGATGGGCGAGCTCACATGGATGTATAAGAATGAATAACAGTGAAGTTGCAGAACTATATAAAATAGTGCCGGTTGGAACAAAGGTTACAATTGTAGACGGAGTATATGGACCATTTGGTAAAGGATTTAGAGATTTAAAATCTGGAATGTATGGAGCAGATGTAATGGAAATTCAGAAAAAATTAAAAGAATTAGGCTTTTTTGTCCGGAAATCCTAATGGAAAATTTGGAGCAGAAACAGAAAATGCAATACAAAAATATTGTAAAGAAAATAATTTGTATTTAAGAAAAATAATAAATATAGAATTACAAAAACATATGGGCTTTGAATTAATTGATTAAAATAAGAAAATATAAAAAATATTTTACAAATTGTTGACAATCCACATTTACCTATGATATTATTATATGGCACATATTTTGTAAATTGGAAATATGTAGCTCTTATATATTAAGGGTGATTAAAATAAGCAATAAAAGTAGTATAATTAGATAATTTAAAAAAGTGTAGGGACGTAAGACTTACAGACGTCCATAGAGTTAAAAAATAATAAAATCTCCTACACTTTTTTGTATTGCTCAAAAATTAAGTAAAGAGGAATTAAACATTTAGTCAATGTAATAAAAATCAAAATCGATTTAGGGCAGTAAGGTTTTGAGGACTATAATATACTAATGTTTAAGAGGGACTTTATTTAATAAAAGTTAGAATTTTATTTCTACATAAATATATCTGCTCAAACAATAATTATGAAGTGCGAAGTGCAAAAAGCACACTTCCCACATCAAAAAAGGGAGTTGATTTATTTGCTAACAGACTTAAATTATGAAAAGACAACAAGAAAAACATTTGCAAGAATTGGCGATTTTATAGAAATGCCAAATCTTATTGAAGTTCAAAAAGATTCTTATGACTGGTTTGTAAAAGAAGGATTAGGAGAGGTATTAAAAGATATTTCACCAATCGTTGATTACTCTGGAAATTTAGTTCTTGAATTTTTCGATTATTACATGGAAGAAAAAACAAAATATTCATTAGAAGAAGCAAAAGAAAGAGATGCAACTTACTCTACAAGATTACATGTAAAAGTAAGGCTTATTAATCGTGAAACAGGAGAAATAAAAGAACAAGAAATTTACTTAGGTGATTTCCCATTAATGACAGACAGTGGTACATTCGTAATAAATGGTGCAGAGAGAGTTGTAGTAAGCCAATTAGTACGTTCACCAGGATGTTATTATGAATCAGACTATGATAAAGCTGGTAAAAAATTGTACAAGGCTACGGTTATGCCAATTAGAGGAGCATGGCTAGAGTATGAAACAGACAGCAATGACATATTCTATGTAAGAATAGATAGAACAAGAAAATTACCTGTAACAGTTCTTTTAAGAGCAATTGGATTAGTTACAGATGACCAAATTGTTGAACTATTTGGAGAAGATGAAAAAATACTTGCTACTATAGCAAAAGACACAGTAAAAACAAGTGAAGAAGCAATAGTAGAAATATACAAAAAATTAAGACCAGGAGAACTTCCAACAGTAGATGCAGCAAGAAACTTATTTAACAATTTATTCTTTGATCCAAGAAGATATGATTTAGCAAAAGTAGGAAGATATAAATTTAATAAAAAATTAAATTTAGCATCAAGAATTGCTGGACAAGTAGCATTTAATGACATAATGAATAACGAAACAGGAGAAATATTAGTAGAAAAAGATAGTGTTATTTCAAAAGAAGTAGCAAAAGAAATTCAAAACTCAGGAATAAACATTGTCGATGTAAAAGTAAATGACAAAAAAGTAAGAATAATAGGAAATGGAACAGTAGATATCCATTCATATGTAGACACAGAAAAACTAGGAATAAAAATTAAAGAACTAGTAAATTACGAAGTGTTAAAAAATATTTTAGACAACACAGAAGAAAAAGACTTAAAGAAAGTAATAGAAGAAAGAGAAGAAGAATTAGTACCAAAACATATTGTAACAGAAGACATGATTTCATCAATCAACTACTTATTAAACTTACAATATGATTTAGGAAAAGTTGATGATATAGATCACTTAGGAAATAGACGTATAAGATGTGTTGGTGAATTACTACAAAACCAATTTAGAATAGGTCTTACAAGATTAGAAAGAGTTGTTCGTGAAAGAATGACAATACAAGACTTAGATGTTATAACACCACAAACATTAATAAATACAAAACCAATAACATCATCAATAAGAGAATTCTTTGGTAGTTCACAATTATCACAATTTATGGACCAAACAAATCCATTATCAGAATTAACACATAAAAGAAGAATTTCAGCATTAGGACCTGGTGGACTTTCTAGAGAAAGAGCAGGATTCGAAGTACGTGACGTTCACTATACACACTATGGAAGACTTTGCCCAATAGAATCTCCAGAAGGACCAAACATTGGATTAATTTCTGCACTTTCAACATTTGCAGTAATAAATGAATATGGATTTGTAGAAACACCATATAGAAAAATAGATCCAAAAACACACAAAATAACAGACGAAGTTGTATATATGACAGCTGACGAAGAAGATGGATGTGTTATAGCACAAGCAACAGAGCCAATGACAAAAGACGGAAAATTCAAAAATAAGATGGTAAGGGTAAGATACTTAGATGAAGTAACAGAAGTTGAACCAGATAGAGTAGATTACGTAGATGTATCACCAAAACAATTAGTATCAGTTGGTGCAGCTATGATACCATTCTTAGAGCATGATGATGCTAACCGTGCATTAATGGGGGCAAACATGCAACGTCAAGCAGTTCCTCTAATGATTACAGATTCGCCAATAGTTGGAACAGGTATAGAATATAAAGCAGCAAAAGACTCAGGAATAACAGTACTTGCAAAACATGATGGTGTAGTAGAAAAAGTTACTGGTGACGAAATAATTATAAAAACAAAATCAGGAGAAAAAGATACATACAGATTACGTAAGTTCAAAAGAACAAATGGTGGAACATGTATTAACCAACATCCAATAGTTGTAAAAGGAGAAAAAGTTAAAGCAAGAGATGTAATAGCAGATGGACCTTCTACACAAAATGGAGAAATGGCACTTGGTAAAAATGTTCTTATAGCTTTCACAACTTGGGAAGGTTATAACTACGAGGATGCTATATTATTAAGTGAAAGATTAGTAAAAGAAGATGTTTATACATCTATACATATAGAAGAATATGATTGCGAATGTCGTGATACAAAACTTGGAGCAGAAGAAATAACAAGAGATATTCCAAATATAGGTGAAGAAAACTTAAAAGACTTAGACGAAAACGGAGTTATAAGGATTGGTGCAGAAGTAAGACCAGGAGATATATTAGTAGGAAAGGTTACTCCAAAAGGAGAAACAGAGTTATCAGCAGAAGAAAGATTACTTCGTGCAATATTTGGAGAAAAAGCAAGAGAAGTAAGAGATACATCTTTAAGAGTACCACATGGAGAAGCTGGAACAATAGTAGATGTAAAAGTTTACAATAGAGACAATTCAGACGAACTTGGACCTGGAGTAAATGAAGTAATTAGAGTATATATAGCTCAAAAAAGAAAAATATCAGTTGGAGACAAAATGGCTGGACGTCATGGTAACAAAGGTGTTATTTCAAGAATATTACCAGTTGAAGATATGCCATTTATGCCAGATGGAACACCAGTTGATGTTGTTCTAAACCCATTAGGTGTGCCTTCTCGTATGAACTTAGGTCAAGTTTTGGAAGTTCATCTAGGTGCAGCTGCAAGATTACTAGGAATAAAAGTTGCAACACCAGTATTTGACGGTGCAACAGAAGAAGATATAGTAAAATTATTAAAAGAGTCTGGACTATCAGAAGATGGTAAAACAATACTTTATGATGGAAGAACAGGAGAACCATTTGATAAACCAATTACAGTTGGTGTAATGTATATGTTAAAACTTCACCACTTAGTTGATGACAAAATACATGCTCGTTCAACTGGACCATACTCATTAGTAACACAACAACCTCTAGGAGGTAAAGCTCAATTTGGTGGACAAAGATTTGGAGAGATGGAAGTTTGGGCACTAGAAGCATATGGTGCTGCATACACATTACAAGAAATCTTAACAATCAAATCTGATGATGTTGTAGGAAGAGTAAAAACTTACGAAGCAATAGTTAAAGGAGAAAACGTTCCAGAACCAGGAGTACCAGAAAGCTTTAAAGTTTTAGTAAAAGAACTACAAAGTTTAGGACTAGATGTTCGTCTATATTCAGAAGATGACAAAGAATTAGAGCTAAAAGAAAATATAGATGAAGGAATAGATTTTAACTTAGAAGAATTAAATAAAGTATTGCCAGAAGAAACAGCAGTTAATGATGAAGACTTAGAAGAATTTTCAACAGAAGAACTAGATGACGAAGAGCCACTAGACGAAGATGATTTGTTAGATGATGAAATGTTTGATAATGATTTAGGAAAAGACAATTTATTAAATGATGACGACATAATGGACGAATAAAAATTAAAATGCGAAAATATTGGCGCATGATTGCGCCCAAAACAAAAATTTAATTGAATAGAACAATATAAAATAAAATTAAATCACAAGAAGGAATTGTTCGAGCAGTGTATATTTAATTTTAGAGATATTGTGGCCTAATGCAGGGGCGCATAAGTGTACCTGCAAGAATGAAAAATGAAGAATAAATAATACAAAAATTCTTTAAATTTTTGAAGGGGGAAGAAAACCTTAATGGAAAACAAAGAAGTAAAAGATGAATTAGAAATATTCAACAAATTAAAAGTTGGGCTAGCATCTGATGACAAAATAAGAGAATGGTCAAAAGGTGAAGTAAAAAAACCAGAGACAATCAATTATAGAACATTAAAACCAGAAAAAGATGGATTGTTCTGCGAAAAAATATTTGGACCTACAAAAGACTGGGAATGTCATTGTGGGAAATATAAAAGAGTAAGATATAAAGGAATAATATGCGACAGATGTGGTGTTGAAGTAACAAAATCAAAAGTAAGACGTGAAAGAATGGGACATATAGAACTTGCTGCACCAGTTGCACACATTTGGTATTTTAAAGGAATTCCAAGTAGAATAGCTTTAGTATTAGATATTTCACCAAGAAGCCTAGAAAAAGTTATATACTTTGCATCTTACATAGTAATAGATAAAGGAACATCAGACTTAACAAAATGCCAGATCTTAACAGAAAAAGAATACAGAGAAGCAGAAGAAAAATTTGGTAAAGGTTCATTTGTTGCTAAAATGGGAGCAGAAGCAATAAGAACATTATTGCAAGAAGTTGATATAGAAAAATTATCAGCAAAACTTAAAAAAGAAATAGAAAAAGCAAGTGAACAAAAAAGAGCAAAACTTATAAAAAGATTAGATACAGTAGAAAGTTTTAGACTATCTGGTAACAAACCAGAATGGATGATAATGAGTGTTATTCCAGTAATACCACCAGAGTTAAGACCAATGGTTCAATTAGATGGTGGAAGATTTGCTACATCAGATTTAAATGATTTATATAGAAGAGTTATAAACAGAAACAATAGATTAAAAAGATTATTAGAATTAGGTGCACCAGAAATAATTGTAAGAAACGAAAAAAGAATGTTACAAGAATCTGTAGATGCATTAATAGATAATGGAAGACGTGGAAGACCAGTAACAGGTGCCGGAAACAGAGCATTAAAATCTTTATCAGATATGCTAAAAGGAAAACAAGGACGTTTCCGTCAAAACTTATTAGGAAAACGTGTTGACTACTCAGGACGTTCAGTTATTGTTGTAGGACCAGAACTAAAAATTTATCAATGTGGACTTCCAAAAGAAATGGCAATAGAGCTATTTAAACCTTTTGTAATGAAAGAATTAGTTGGAAGAGGATTAGCACACAACATAAAAAATGCAAAAAGAATGGTAGAAAAATTAAGACCAGAAGTATGGGATATATTAGAAGAAGTAATTACTGATCATCCAGTAATGCTAAACCGTGCTCCTACACTACATAGACTAGGTATTCAAGCATTTGAGCCAGTATTAGTAGAAGGAAGAGCAATAAAACTTCATCCATTAGTTTGTACAGCATTCAATGCTGACTTCGACGGTGACCAAATGGCAGTTCACGTTCCATTATCACCAGAAGCACAAGCAGAAGCAAGATACTTAATGTTATCTGTAAACAACCTTTTAAAACCACAAGATGGTAAACCAGTTACAGTACCAACACAAGATATGATACTTGGTAGTTACTATCTAACAATGCAAATAGATGGAGAAAAAGGTGAAGGTATGTACTTTAAAGACGTTGACGAAGCATTACTTGCTTACCAAAATGGAGACGTTGGATTACATGCAAAAATAAAAGTAAGAGTAACAAAGGAAATAGATGGAGAAAAGAAAACAAAAACAATAGTAGCAACAGTAGGAAGACTTATATACAATGAAGAAATTCCACAAGATTTAGGATTTGTAGATAGAACAGACCCAGAAAAAGAATTTGACCTAGAAATAGACTTTGCAGTTATGAAAAAGAATCTAGGAACAATTATTGCGAAATGTATAGATAAACATGGATTAAACAGATCAGCAGAATTACTAGACTATATTAAAGCATTAGGATATAAATATGCTACAAAAGGTGCATTTACAGTGTCTGTACATGATGTTGCAGTACCAAAAGCTAAAAAGAAAATACTAGCAGATAGTGAAAAACAAGTAGAAGAAGTATGGAAACAATATAAACGTGGTTTAATAACAGAAGATGAAAGATATTCATCAATAATTAAAATATGGGAAAAAGCAACAAATGATGTTACAGATGCAATGAAAGACAACTTTGATGAATTAAACCCAATATACATGATGGCTCAATCAGGAGCAAGAGGTAACATGAACCAATTACGTCAAATAGCAGGTATGCGTGGACTTATGGCTAATACATCTGGTAAAGCAGTTGAAATACCAATTAGATCTTGCTTTAGAGAGGGACTAGACGTTCTAGAATACTTTATTTCTTCACATGGTGCTAGAAAAGGTTTAGCAGATACAGCTTTAAGGACAGCCGATTCAGGATATTTAACAAGAAGATTAGTAGATGTTGCTCAAGACATAATAGTAAGAGAACATGACTGTGGAACAACAGAAGGAATAGAAATTGAAGACATTAAAGATGGAAATCAAATAATAGAAAAATTACATGAAAGACTAATAGGAAGATATGCACTTCATGATATAGTAAATCCAACAACAGGTGAATTAATTGTTGATAATGATACACTAATTACACCAGACATAGCAGATAAAATTATAAATGCTGGAATAAACAAAGTAGAAGTTCGTTCAGTATTAGAATGTAAAACAAAACACGGTGTATGTGCTAAATGTTATGGTATGGGACTTGCAACAAGAAAAGAAGTAAACATAGGAGAAGCAGTTGGTATTATAGCAGCACAATCAATTGGTGAACCAGGTACACAGCTTACAATGAGAACATTCCATACAGGTGGTGTAGCTGGAGGAGATATTACACAAGGTTTACCTAGAGTTGAAGAGTTGTTTGAAGCTAGAAAACCAAAAGGATTAGCAGTAATTTCCGAAATAGATGGAACAGTAAAAATAGAAGAAGTTAAAAAGAGAAAAGAAGTTACGGTTACAAGCAAAGACAACTCAAAAACATATGTTATTAGCTTTGGTTCAAAACTAAAGGTAAAAGAAGGAGACCAAATAAAAGCTGGTGATCCAATTACAGAAGGTTCAATAAATCCAAATGAAATATTAGATATAAAAGGACCAGAAGGAGTATATAATTATTTAACATCAGAAGTACAAAAAGTTTATAGAAACCAAGGTGTTGATATCAATGATAAACATATAGAAGTTATAGGAAGACAAATGTTAAAAAGAATTAGAGTTGATGATAATGGTGATACTTCAATGTTTGCAGGTTCATTAGTAGATATACATGAATTTAATGAAGAAAACGAAAAAATAAAAGAAGAAGGACTAAGACCAGCAACAGGAACAAGAGCATTACTAGGTATAACAAAAGCATCATTAGCAACAGAAAGTTTCTTATCAGCAGCATCATTCCAAGAGACAACAAGAGTATTAACAGAAGCTGCAATAAAAGGAAAAGTAGATTCATTAATAGGTCTAAAAGAAAATGTAATCATAGGAAAATTAATTCCAGCAGGAACAGGAATGCCAGGTTACAGAAACATAAAGATAAATACAGAAGAACAAGAAGAACAAACAGGCGAATCAGTAGAATAAACAAAAACCTCAATAGATATTTAAAATCTATTGAGGTTTTTTGTTGGACAGAAAAATTGTAATGTTAAAATTTAAAATCTTTATTGATTTATAATAATCTAAATGGTAGAATTAGACTAATAAATCAAAAGATTAGGAGGAGTTTTATATGAAAAAATCATCAATAGTAATTTTAGCAGTAATAGCAATTGTAATTATTATAATTGCAATGTTTGTATCAAGTTATAATAACATTGTTGCAAAAGCAGAAGAAGTAGATAATAAATTTGCTGCAGTTGATACACAATTACAAAGGAGAGCAGATTTAATACCGAATTTAGTTAATACAGTAAAGGGGTATGCGAAACAAGAACAAGACGTTATAAACTCAGTAACAGAAGCAAGAGCAAAATTGGCTGGGGCTACAACAGTTTCGGACAAAGCAAAAGCAGATGAAGAATTAACAAGTGCATTAAACAGATTAATGGTAGTAGTTGAAAATTATCCAGATTTAAAATCTTCACAAAACTTTATTCAACTTTCAGACGAGTTATCAGGAACAGAAAATCGTATTGCAACAGCAAGAAGAGACTATAACGAAGCTGTAAAAGAATATAATTTAAAAATTAAAAGATTTCCTACAAATTTAATGGCAGGAATGTTTGGATATAGTCAAAGAGATTATTTTGAAGCTTCAGAACAAAGTAAGGAGGTTCCAAATGTTAACTTTGACTAAAAATAAAAAGCTCTTTGGACTAATAATGCTAATATTTACAATATTAGCATTTTATTATACAACATACGCGGTAGTAAGTCCTAAAACTAATTTTTATGTGAATGACTATGCAGATGTATTATCAGAAGAAACAGAAAACTATATATTAAATTCAAATATTGATTTGCAGAGTAAAACAAAAGCACAAATTGTAGTTGTAACTGTCAAAACTTTAGATGGAAAAACAATAGAAGAATATGCAACAGAGTTATTTAGAGAATTTGGAATAGGGGATAAGGAAAAAAATAATGGAGTACTTTTATTATGTTCTACAGGGGATAGAATGTTTAGAATAGAAGTAGGTTATGGGCTAGAAGGAGCATTACCAGATGGAAAAACAGGAAGAATACAAGATCAATATATAATTCCATATTTGAAAAACGATAACTATGATGAAGGAATAAAAAATGGATTTAGTGCAATATTAGAAGAAGTCTGCAAAGAGTACAATATAGAAATTTCAGAAGCACAAAAATCAAAGTTAGTACAAGATAGCTCTGATGAAGTTTTTATGGTTTTAATAATGATTTCTTTAATAATATCAACAATTATGAAATTTATTTCTAAAAATATAGTTAAATTGATTTATTTAGGTATTATATTTATTGTTTCTTGGATAGTTATAAAGTCTTTTAGTATTGCAATAATAATTTTGCTAATTAATATGGCAATAGTTTTTGTTAAAGATCTTGGTGGAGATTATTCTGGAGGAGGAAGTTCTTCGGGAGGAGGATTTTCTGGTGGCGGAGGGTCTTCCGGTGGCGGAGGAAGTTCGAGAAGTTTTTAACAAATAGAATGAGAAAAAAAGTTATGCAAATTGGAATTTGTGTGAGGGGGAATTCTAGGGACTGTCCCTTAAAATCACCAAACCTGGGGATTTTAAGGGACTGTCCTGAATTCATCCGGAACTAAACAAATTCCAATTTATTTAATAAAAAAATAAAATAATTTATAATTTTGGTTGAAATGAGGCAAATGTAATGTTACAATAAAAATGTTGTAAAATATGACAAAAAAAGTGGAAAAATGAAGAGAATTGTATAAAACTCTTCAAAAATCGAATAGGGGGACTAGCATGAACGATATTAAAGTTTTTGCCTGCAATTCAGCAGAAGAATTTACAAAAGAAATATGTGATAATTTAGGAATTGAAATGGGACAAAAAGATTCCTTTAAATTTGCAAATGATAACAATTTTGTACAACTAAAAGAAACAGTTAGAGAAAAAGACGTATACATTGTACAAACAACACAGCCACCAGTTAATGAAAGAATAATGGAGTTACTAATAACTGTAGAAGCAGCTAAAAGAGCAGGAGCAAGAAGAGTAACAGCAGTTTTACCATACTTCATGTATTCAAGATCAGATAAAAAAGATCAATCAAGAGTGCCAGTAACAGCAAAATTAATGGCAACATTGTTAGAAGCAGCAGGAGTAGATCATGTTCTTACATGTGACCTACATAATCCAGCAATCCAAGCATATTTTAATATAATATGTGATAGAGTAACAGCAAAACACTTATTGGAGAAATATTTCCAAGAAAAACAAATAAAAGATATGGTAGTTGTAGCAACAGATGCAGGAAGTTCAAAAAAAGCATATAAATATTCTAAATTCTTTGAGTGCCCACTAGCGTTAATAGATAAAAGAAGAGAATCAAACAATGACAATGCAGTAGCAACAAACATAATAGGAGATATAGAAGGTAAAACAGCAGTAATATTTGATGATGAAGTTAGCACAGCAGGAACTTTAGTAGAAGCAGCACATATATTAAAAGAACATGGAGCAAAGGAAATTTATGCAGGAGCAACACATGGAGTACTAGTAGGACCAGCAATAGAAAGAATAGAAAAATCACCAATAAAAGAATTAGTAGTAACAAATACAATTCCAATTGAGCCAGGAAAAAGAATAGACAAAATAAAAGTAGTTTCAATAGCACCTCTATTTGCGGAAGCAATAAAAAGATTAAATGAAGCAAAACCATTAGGAGATTTATTCGAATACGACAAATAAGATGGTACTCTAAAATGTAGAGAAAATGTAGGGGTCGCACTCCTGGACGACCCATTCTTCGAAGGCATTTCTTAAATAATATTTTTCCCAAAAACCAAATCTAAATTATTGACAATTATTAACTTTTAATATATAATAGTAAAAGTTAAAAAATCCCACAAGACGAGGCAGATAGCAGTAGTGATAGTGAGGGGAGGGAAATAAATGTCAGAAGTTAAAGTTAATAATGGTAATATAGAAGACGCATTAAAAAGATTTAAAAGACAATGCGTAAGAAATGGTGTTCTACAAGAGGTTAGAAAAAGAGAACATTACGAAAAACCAAGTGTAAAAAGAAAGAAAAAATCAGAAGCAGCAAGAAAAAGAAAATTTTAAAAGTATTAAAGGTGGAAGTTAGGAGGAATAGCTTTCATCTTTTTTGTTTAAAGGAGGAAAAAATATGTTAAAAGAAAAATTAATGGAAGACTTAAAAGAAGCAATGAAGGAAAAAGAAGTATTAAAGAAGAATGTTGTTCAAATGATAAGAGCAGCAATTTTGCAAGTAGAAAAAGACAAACAAATAGAACTAAATGATGATCAAATATTAGAAATAATAGCAAAAGAAGCTAAAAAAAGAAAAGAATCATTGGCAGATTACGAGAAAAGCGGAAGAGAAGACTTGATAAATCAAGTTAAAGAAGAAATAGAAATAATAAATAAATATCTTCCAGAACAAATGGAAAAAGAAGAAATAGAAAAAATAGTAAAAGAAATAGTAGAAGAAACAGGAGCAACAACAATAAAAGACATGGGAAAAGTAATGAAAATTGCAAAAGAAAGAATAGGAACAAGAGCAGATGGAAAAGATATAAGTGATGCAGTTAAGAAAATATTGGCATAAATAAAATAAAAAGGAGAATCTATAATGGCATATATAACAAAAGAAATAAAAAAAGGTATAAAATTACATTGCATAGAAACAGAAAAATTTAAAACAAATTTGTTAGCAATGTTTATAACACTACCATTAACAAGAGAAAACGTTACATTTGATAGTGTTATACCAGCTGTTCTTAAAAGAGGAACAGAAAAATTAAAAACACAAGAAGAAATTTCAAAAAAATTAGAAAACATGTATGGTGCAACTTTTGATTGCGGTATAGAAAAAATAGGAGATAACCATGTAATTAAATTTTATTTAGAAGCACTAAACGATAATTTTATACCAAAAGAAGCAAATCAAGATTTGTTAAGAGAAAGCGTAGAGCTTTTACTAGATATAATATTAAACCCATTAGTAGAAAACAATGCATTTAAATCAGACTATGTTAGCTCAGAAAAAGAGAACATAAAAGTTTTAATAGAATCAAAAATAGATAATAAAGATGCATATGCATTTAACAGATGTGTTGAAGAAATGTATAAAGACAAACCTTATGGGTTATACAAATATGGATATATAGAAGATTTAGATAAAATAAATGAAAAAAATCTCTACAACTATTACAAAGAATTAATTGCAAATAGTAAAATAGACATATTTATTTCTGGTGCTTTAAACGCAGAAAAAACAGCAAAAGTAGTAGAAGAAAATGAGAACATTAAAAAACTTTCAGAAAGAGATGGCAAACGTATACTAGGTGGAGAAAAATCCATAGAGAGCAAAGAAATCCACACAATAGAGGAAAAGATGGATATAACACAAGGAAAACTAGTAATGGGATTAGATGTAGAAAACATAAATGAAGAAGATAAATTTAAAGTAGCAATATATAATGTAATACTAGGAGAAAGTGCTACATCAAAATTATTTCAGAATGTAAGAGAAAAAGCAAGCTTGGCATATACAGCACGTTCAAACTATGTAAGACAAAAGTCTAATATATATATTAGATGCGGAATAGAAATAGGAAATTATGAAAAAGCAGTAAAAATAATAAAAGAACAATTAGAAGATATGAAAAACGGTAAATTTACCGAAGAAGATATAAAAAATGCAAAAAAATATATGACATCAGGAATAGAATCAATACAAGATGAACAAGATTCAGAAATAACATATTATTTAGGACAAGAACTATCACAAAAATTAACAACATTTAAAGAATATGCACAAAAAATAGAAGAAGTTACAGCAGAAGATGTAAAAGAAGTAGCAAATAAAATAAAAATAAATACAATATATTTTTTGAGAAATTAGAGATACAAAGGGAACTTCTAAGGACTGTCCTGAATTGTAAATGTAATATATTGCAAACGTTGTAGGGGTCGCCGAAGGCGGCGACCCCTACTTCCAACCTCGAATATACAGAAAAAGGAGAGAAACTATGCAAATTATAGAAAACTTACAAGTCAAAGAAAAATTATATACCGAAAAATTAGAAAATGGCTTAAATATAATGATTATACCTAAAAAGGGTATAAAGAAAAAATATGTAATGTGGGCAACACATTATGGTTCAATGGACAATAAATTTGTTGTGCCAGGAGAAGATAAAGAAACAGAGGTTCCAGACGGCGTTGCACACTTTTTAGAGCATAAAATGTTCGAACAACCAAATGGGACAAATAGTTTAGATACATTAACAGCACTAGGAGTAAATGCGAATGCATATACAACAACAAATCACACAGCATATTTATTTGAATCAACAGATAACTTCTATGAAGCATTAGATGAACTTATGGATTATGTACAACATCCATACTTTACAGACCAAAATGTGGAAAAAGAAAAAGGCATTATAGGTCAAGAAATAATGATGTATGACGACTATCCAGATTGGGCTGTATACATGAATGCTTTAAAATGCATGTATAAAAATAATGCAATAACAATAGATATAGCAGGTTCAATAGATTCAATAGCAAAAATAGACAAAGATGTATTATATAAATGCTACAATACATTTTATAATCCTTCAAATATGGTAATGGGATTTTGCGGAGATTTTGAACCAGAAGAATTAATAAAAGAAATAAAGAAAAGATTAATAGAAAAACCAAATCAAGGAGAAATAAAAAGAATTTACGATCCAAAAGAAGAGGGAATTGTTAGTAAAAGCAAAAAAACTCAAATGGAAGTAAGCATGCCAATTTTTGTAATAGGAATAAAAGATGATACTTCAAATGCAAAAGAAGAAATAGTAAAAAAACATTTAGCAATAGAAATATTATTAAATATGATTATAGGAAAAAGCTCTAGAACATACAAAAAATTATATGAAGAGCAATTATTAATATCAGAACCATTTGTAGAATATGAATTTGGAGATAATTTTGCACATATAGCAATAACAGGACAATCAAAAAATCCAGAATTAGTATTAAAAGAAATACAAGAAGAAATAAATAATCTAAAACAAGACGGATTAGATGAAGAACACTTTAACAGAATAAAAAATATGCTTTATGGAACAGCTGTAAAAGAATTTAACAATGTTTCAGATATAGTAAGAATGTTCGTTTCAGACTACTTTAAAGGAATAAACAGTTTTGACTATTTAGAAACATATAAACAAATTACAAAAGAATATGCAAAACAAATTTTAAATAATGTGTTTAAAGAAGAAAACACAATAATATCAGTAGTAGAGCCAAAAGATAAAACAAATTAACTTATAAAAATAGAGGTAAAAATGAACACTATTACATTTCCAGGACTAAATTTAATATTTAATATATCTAGAATAGCATTTTCAATAAATAGCATACACATTTATTGGTATGCTATTCTAATAGTTTTAGCCATTATTATTGGAATAATAATATTTAAAGTAAATGACCGGAAAGTATGGAATAAAATTTGCAGATATAATAGACTTATGCATATTTTTAATACCAATTTCAATAATATGTGCAAGGTTGTACTATGTATTATTTGAGATAAACTATTACATAAAAGAACCATTGCAAATTTTCAATTTAAGAAATGGCGGACTTGCAATATATGGTGGAATAATAGGTGGAGCAGTTACCTGTTATATATATTGCAAAAAGAAAAAAATAGATATACTGGATTTATTAGACTTTATAGCACCGTGTTTAGCACTTCGGACAAGCAATAGGAAGATGGGGAAACTTCATAAATGCAGAAGCATACGGTACACAAACAAATTTACCATGGAGAATGGGAATATATGAAGCTGGAAAATATATAGAGGTACATCCAACATTTTTGTATGAGTCAATATCAACACTTACAATATTTATAATACTTACAGTAATATCTAAAAATAGAAAATTCAAAGGACAAATAACATATTTATACTTAATAATGTATTCATTTGCAAGAGCAATAATAGAAGGACTAAGAACAGATAGCTTAATGTTAGGACCAATAAGAATATCACAGGCTTTGTCAATAATTATATTCATAATGACGGTGATAGCGTATATTAAAAGAGTAAAATCAGATAAATTGGAATTTGTGTGAGGGTGAATTCTAGGGACTGTCCCTTAAAATCACCAAACCTGGGGATTTTGGGGACTGTCCTGAATTCATCCGGAACTAAACAAATTACAATTTGTCGTTTTTTTTTATTTCTTGACAAAATGAAAAACAAAATATATTAAAATCTAAACAGATGTTAAAAAATAGAGAAATATGACATACGAAATTTATTCAAAAAACAGCATTTTTGCTGTTTTTTTATTGACCTAAATGTAAAAATATGGTATTTTATTAATATACAAAAGAAAAAATTAATAAAAGGAGTGAAAAGTCTATGCTAGATGAAGAAATCCTAGAATTAAGACGAAAATTAAATGAAAGTATAACAAAAGAGAAGGATTATACATATATATATACCCTAAGCCTAGAATTAGATGAATTAATAACAAGATACTATAATAAAAAAATAAGAACAAGAATATATACGAAAGACAGAAGATAATGTCATAATAAAAAACAGTTTAAATATAAAAAAATATTTAAACTGTTTTTTTTAATTTGTATTTACAAATTAACATTTTATATGCTAAAATAACATAAAATAGCACAAGAAAATGAAAAATGTTGAAATAAAAGGAAAACTGTGGTATAATTTATTTATCTAAAAGTAAGTAGGTGAAGAAAAATGAGAAAAACAAATAAAAAAACTCTTTTTAATATAACATCAGTTTTATTAATGACTTTACTTTTAATTTACTTATTTACTACAAATATTTATGCTTCTATAACCCCAAGCTATTATAAGCCTACTTCTGGAGGAGGTTCCCAAAAGCTATTTTCTAAGGCGGGAGAGGTATTAGGAGCAGTGCAATTAATAGGTAGCATAGTATCTGCAGTTACTTTAGCTATTATAGGAATTAAATATGTTGTAGGAAGCGTAGAAGAAAAAGCAGAATATAAAAAAACAATGTTACCATATTTAATTGGTGCGATACTAGTTTTTGCAACATCAAATTTGGTACATATAATATATGAAATAGGAAAAGACATAAATAGTTAAAAAGGAGTGGTAATATGAATAAAAGTATATTGATAAAAATTTTAGTATTATTTATATTATCAACAATGCTAATTATGCAAACAACATATGCTGCAGATAGCGTTCTAGATGCAGGAGAAGGATTTATTGATACGGGAAAGAGTCAAACGTCACCAATTAAAGAGTCACAAATAAAAACAGTATCAGATCAAATATACAATATTTTATTAGCAATAGGAACAGTTATAGCAGTAATAATAGGAGCAATACTTGGAATTCAATTTATGGTAGGAAGTATGGACGATAAGGCAAAGGTAAAAGAAAGCTTAATACCATTTGTAATTGGATGTGTAATAATATTTGGAGCATTTGGAATTTGGAAAATAGTTGCTACAATACTACAAGATGTGTAATTATAATATAGTTATTAAAGTTATTCTATTAACTAGAATATTTTAAATATAAAAAAATAATGAAAGGGGTATTAATTATGAATACTAAGAAGATTTCAAAAATAGTATCTGTATTAATGATAGTTGCAATGTTAGCTATGGCTTCAACAGTTGTATTTGCACAATCAACAGATCCAAGAACAATAACACCACTACAAGGAACAGGAACAGGTTCTGTTAAAAGCTTAGGACAACAAATATTAGGTATAGTACAATTAGTTGGTTCAATTGCAGCAGTTGTAGTTTTAGTTGTATTAGGTATTAAATACATGATGGGAAGCGCAGAAGAAAAAGCAGAATACAAAAAAACAATGATACCATACATAATTGGTGCAGTTTTAATATTTGCAGCATCAAATGTAGCAGGTATGATTTACGATTGGGCAAGCACAATAAAATAAATAAAAATAATAGCCGTAAGGCTATTATTTTTTTGCCAAAAATCGGGTAATTATTACAAAAACATTACAAATATATGAAATTTATATTTTTACGCCAAAAATGTTACAATTTAGCCAAAAATTTGTTATAATAGATATAACTATAAAAAGGTACTAAGGAGGAATTCATTTTGGGAACATATGAGATACCTAGAAATGTAAAGGGAGAAGGAAGAATATTATTCATTTTTACTCCTAAATCTTTAATATACACGGCAATAACTGCGGCTATAGGATTAGTATTTTATTTTATTTTAAAGGCAATAGGACTTGGAATTGTAGGGATAATAATAGCTGTAATCTTTGCTGCAATAGGATGGGCAATAGGAATGTTAAAGGTTCCAGAAATACCATCATTAAAATTTACAACACAAACAAGTGGGCAAAATATCGATGATGTTATAAAAAGAGCAATAAAATTTCATGCAAAGAAGAAAAAAATATATGTGTATACAAAGGAGGAAAATGATAATGGAGATAACTAGTATATTTGTGATAATTGCAGCAATATTAGTTTTTATTATATTAATATTAGCATTAGTTTATTGGAAAATGAGCCTAGATGAGAAAAATGGAAAAGAAAAAAAACATACAGAGATTAAAGAACAGGGAACAAAACAACAAACTAAAGTCCCACAATCATATAATAAACAATCAATTTTTTCATTTATGGAATTTGATAAAATAGAAGATAACATGATTGTACAAAAAAATGGGAAAAGATATTTAATGGTTGTAGAATGCCAAGGAATAAATTATGATTTAATGTCTAGAATGGAAAAAAATGCAGTAGAAGAAGGGTTTTCACAATTTTTAAATACATTGAGACACCCAATTCAAATATATACACAAAGTAGAACAATAAATTTAGATAGCAGTTTAGAAAATTATAAACATAGAGTAGATGGAATAAAAGAAGAGTTGGATAGAAAAGAAAATCAATATAAACAAATGGTTCAATCTGGAAGATATGACGAAAAACAATTACAAAAATATAAATTAGAAATAACAAAACAAAGAAACTTATATGAATATGGAAAAGATATAATTTTTAACACAGAAAGAATGAGCTTGAATAAAAATGTACTTAGAAAACAATATTACATAGTAATTCCGTATTATTCATCAGAAGCAGGAAATGATTTATTTGATAAAGATGAAATTAGAAATATAGCTTTTTCTGAGCTTTATACAAAAGCTCAATCAATAATAAGAACTTTGGCAGGATGTAGTGTAACGGGAAAAGTATTAGATTCATATGAACTTGTGGATTTATTATACAACGCATATAATAGAGACGAGGCAGAAACATATGGAATGAAAAAAGCATTACAAGCAGGATATGATGAATTATACATAACGGCACAAGATGTATTAGATAAAAAAATAAAAACATTAGATGCACAAATACAAGAAAAAGCAATGGAAGAAGCTAGAACAGCAATAGAAGAAGTTAAATCTGAAAAACAAAAACAATTAGAACAAAAAGAATTAACAATGGATGACCTAATAGCAGATATGGCAGCACAGATATTAGAGGAAAGCAAAAGTTATATAGGGCAAGATGTAGCAAAAGAAGCAAAAAAGAGAATAAAAACAAAAGATAAAGGAGGGGAAAAAGATGGCAAAAAAGCAAAAGCAAAATCAACTAGCAGAACTACAAAATAGTATTGCTGAAAATGAAAATGGTTATGGACTATTAAAAAAGAAAACAATAAAAGAATTAATTGCTCCATCTGGAATAGATGCTTCAAATATAGATAGATTAGAAATAATATCGACAACAACTAGATTTGCAAGAACATTTTTTATATCAGCATTACCACGTATGGCTACATTCCCGGAACTTTTAAGAGATATGTATATGTTTGGAGATATAAACACATCAATATATATCAATCCAATAGCAGAATCAAGATCTCAAAATGAGCTAAATAAAGTTATAAATGAACTAGAAACAGAAAGAATTGTAGCTTATGACAAAGGAAATATAAATAGAGAGAGCTTATTAGCACAAAAAAGAGTAGAAGCAGAATCTTTAAGAGATGAAATAGCAGCAGGATTTAATAAACTTTATGAAGCTTCAATTGTTTCAACATTGTTTGCATATAATTTACAAGATTTAGACAGATTAACAAAATTATTAGCAACAGAAATGTCAAAATCATTAATAGATATAAAATCAGCATGGGGCATACAAGAAGAGGGATTTCAATCAAACTTACCATTAATGGAAGACAAAATAAAGAAGATTCACACATTTGACCGTAGATCGATGGGAACAGTATTTCCATTTACTACATCAGAAGTAGGACATCCAACAGGTGTTCCACTAGGATTTAATAAACAAACAGGTGTGCCAATTTTATTTGATAATTTCCATCCAAGCTTAACAAATTATAATATGGTTATATTTGCTAAATCTGGTGCTGGTAAATCTGTTACAATGAAAACGCTAATTTCAAGATCTTCTGTTCTTATGGGAATAGAAAGTTTGGCACTAGATGCTGAAGGTGAGTATACAGTAGTTGCAGAGGCCCTTGGAGGAATAAATGTAGTAATAAGCCCTAATTCACAAACAATTATAAACTTATTTGATATAGAAATAGAAAAGGTAAAAGATGAAATAACAGGGAGAGAAAGGCCTATATTAAATGTAGAGAACAAAGTAGAGGACGTAACACAAGCACTTTTAACAATGGCGAGAGGAAGTACAAGAAGTACAGAAGTAAACGAACTTACAAAACAAATAATATCAGAATCAGTGGCAGAAGAATATGCAAGAGTGGGAATTACAGCAGATCCAGCAAGTTTATATGAATCAGATAGTGTAATTTCTGGAGATGCTTTAGGGAAAAGAAAAAAAGAAATGCCAACAATTGGTTCTTGGTATAAAAGAATAGTAGAAAAGGCAAAGCAAAATGATAATTCAGATTATAGATTCCATTACAGCTATTTAATAAAAGTTATGAAACAATATGTAAGAGAATTAAATGGACAAATGGCATATTTCGATGGGCAATCTACATTTGAACTATTAGATGGAGCACCATTTATAAACTTGGATATATCTCAATTGGAGGAAAGATTTGCAAGACCACTTGCACAACAAATATTACTTTCTTGGATTTGGGAAAAATATGTTAAAAAGAATAGTGAAGATAGAACAAAAGCAACTAAAAAAAGAGTTTTAGTTGATGAAGCTTGGATGCTTCTTCCATATCCAGAAGCAGTAGATTTTTTAAACACAATGGCAAGACGTGCAAGAAAAAGAAATGTATCACTTGCAATAATTTCTCAAAGATTCCAAGATTTCTATGAAAAACCAGAAGCACAAGCGGTTTTAACATCATCAGATACAAAACTATTTTTAGCACAAGATAAATCAGAAATAAACTACTTAAAAGAGGTATTTAAGTTAAGTGAAGGAGAAGCTGGATTCTTAGTAACTTGCTTAAAAGGTGAAGGATTACTTAAAGTAGGAGCGGATACAGCAATATTACAAATTAAGCCTACAAGAAAAGAGTTTGAGTTTGTAGAAACAAACTTAAATAAAATAGCACAAATGAAACAATCGAGAGAAAGTTAAAATATAGGAGGAAACAATGAAAAATATTGCTAGTAAAAAAACAACTCAAAAAATATTTTTAATAGTTTTAACAGTGCTATTATTTAGTTGCATCGTGCCAAATTATTCAATGGCACTAAGGCCATCTGATAATGGAACGGATACACATTCGTACAATCCAGTAAAGATAGATTCAGAGATAACGGTAGAAGATGTTAGCTTTGATGGTGGAACTTTATTAACTCCAATAAAAAAATTATGCTATACTGTTGGAGATGCAATTATGACTATAGCTCAAAAAATAGTTATAGGAAATAAATTTACTGTTCCATGTGCAAATGTTACACCAGTTGGAGATAAAGGAACAGGAGAAGGTCATGATGCATGGGATGATGCTGGCGATAACAATATAAAGTACCCAGCATATTTATACCTTACACCAGAATCAATTTTTAGAAATCAAATTGCTTCATTAAATCCAAACTTTATTAATGCGATTAATATGGATGGAACATTGGAGAAAGCATTAGGTGGAGACGATGATGTAGTGATGGATGGAAAAACATCTACTTCACATGCTGATAATGTAGAAAAAAATTTGAATGTGTTGAGATCAACAATTGCTAAATGGTATGTTGCAATAAGGAACTTTTCACTAGTTGGATTACTTTCTGTTCTAGTATACATAGGTATAAGAGTTGTAATATCAAGTACAGCATCAGATAAAGCTAAGTACAAACAAATGATTTCGTCTTGGGTAGGTGCAATATGTTTAATATTTTTATTACATTATATAATGGCATTTACATTTACCCTAACAGAAAATTTAACTGATTTGTTTAATTCAAATATGGGCAATCCAGGAATTAAATTGCCTAGTGTTGTCGGAGATGATGCAAAATTTACATTTAATGATAAAACAAATAATGAAAAATTTAGTGAAGTGTTGAGCAAGTTACAAGGAGAACACTTGGTAATCAAGGGAAATGTTTTTAATGCGAACAATGAAATTACAGGAGTTGCTAACTTAATGCAATATGCTAGATTATATGCTAATTTAAATGGCGCTTCTGGATTAGGATATACAATAACATACTTATTTCTAGTTGGATTTACAGTGATATATTTTGCTAAATATATAGGAAGGTTTATAAGAATAGCATTTTTAACATTGATTGCACCATTAATAACACTTACATATCCAATAGATAAATTAAATGATGGGCAAGCGCAGGCATTTAATATGTGGCTTAAAGAGTTTACATTTAATGTTTTAATACAACCATTTCATTTGTTAATATATATGATATTTATTAGTTCAGCACTAGAGTTTGCAAATTCAAATATAATATATACAATTGTTGTATTGGGATTTATGACACAAGCAGAAAAACTATTGAGAAAAATGTTTGGCTTCGAAAAGGCGTCTACAATGGGAGCATTTTCTGGAGCAGCGGCAGGTTCTATGCTTGCAAATGTTGCTGGTAAAATAGGAAATAAAGTTGCAAAGGGTAAAGGCGGATCCGGTGGAAACGGTGGATCTGGCGGAAGTGGTGATGGAGCTAGTCAACCAGATAGAATTCGTGCGAAAGAAGATCCATATGATGGATTGAATCCAAGAGATGGTAATGGACAAAGCCAACAAAATAATAATGAACCAATTCAAAATTCAGGAAACAATTTTAATAATAACGATTTAGATGAAGAAGGAAAAACAATAGAATCAGAGAGAGCGGCGTTAGATTCTTTATTAGATGAAGGAACAACACCAGGAGCTGATTGGTCTGATGACGATTATAAGGCATATCAAGAATTGGAAAAAGAGCAAGAAGAACAAGAGCAAAATACAATTCCAATGCAGGAACAAAATTCAGAACTTGAGGCAGAAGATAGCAATGATTTAACAAAAGGACAAATGGTAGGAAATGCTGTAAAAGCAGTTGCAAGAAACAAGGCAATGAGATTAGGAAATAAAACGGGTTCACATTATATAAATGCATGGAAGGCAACAAAAGGAATGGGCGGAAAAGCTCGTGCAAAAGCACTTGGAAAAGAAGCATGGAATGGTGCTAAAGTGGTTGCACCAAAAGCTTTAAAACTAGGAGCAAGAACGGCTGGAAGATACACGTTTGCTGGAACAGCAACATTAATTTCTGGATCGGCAGCATTAATGTCTGGTGACCCAAGTAAAATAGCCTCTGCTGTAGGAATAGCAGCAACAGCAGGATCAAAGACAGGTAGAGTAGTTGCTGATAAAGGAATATCAAGAGTATCGAAAGATTGGAATATAGCAAAAAGAGGATATTATGGTAAAGATTATGCAGCTAAGCAAGAGGCAGCTTTGAATGACAAATGGAAAAATGATGCGGAAATAGATGATAAATATAGAGAAGCTTTTGGAAATGAGAATTTTAAAGCTGCAAAAGAGGCAGCTCTTGAAATGAGAGAAAACTATGGAACTACTGATGATGATCAGATTATAAAATCATTAAAAATGACAAGCGAATTTGGAGGAGAAAAGGCAGCAAAAGAAGCAACAAAAGCAAATACAGAAGTGCCAACACTTGAGCTAGCAAAAAGAATTCCAGCATTTGCAAAAGGAATTAGTGATGATATGTATGATGATTATGATAGGTACAATACAGGAAGAAATAAGATGATAGATAAATTTACTCGTCAACCGGGATATGACTTGAAAAAAGCAGAACAAACAACAGATACTATTTTAAAACAAGTTGCAAGAGTAAAAGGTAAAGAAATTCCAATTCAAAAAGCTATACCACAGTCTAAACCAAAAGGAAGAACAAATAAAAAATAGAACCAAAAAATATAAAAATAATAGGAGGTTCAAAATTGCATAAAATATTAAGCTTTTATAATAGTAATAGAAGAGTTATATGGATTGCAATACTAGCAATTGCATTCACGATAATATTATTGCAAACATTAAATAATGATGCTAAAAAAAGAAATTCAGAAATTAATACAAATGATGAGATAAATAGTAGTAGCAATACTACTATTTATCCTAATAACCAAGAAGATTTTTTAAGCAGTAATTATAATAGTGAAAAAATACAAGATGAAAAATTAAAACTTATAAGTGCTTTTTTAGAAAAATGCAATAATGGAAAAATCAAAGAAGCATATGATTTGTTAAGTACAGACTGCAAAGAGGAAATGTTTCCAGTATTAGAAAAATTTAAAAATGACTATACAGATTTAGTTTTTAACACAGCTAAAACATATGATATAAAATTATGGATGTCAGGTAAATATAGTATATATAAAATAAGTATATATGAAAATGCATTAGCAACTGGAGTAGTTAATAATAATGCAATAGATAGCTATTATACAGTTGTTGAAGAAAATAATGATTATAAAATAAATATAAATAATCTTATTGCGAAAGAAGAATTAAATACAGAAAATAGTAATGACTATGTTAGAATAAATGTAATAAGCAGAAAAATATATATTGATTATGAAGAATATGAAATAAAAATAACAAACAATACGCAGAAGACAATTTTGATGGATGGATACAGGAAGAACAATTCAATGTATTTACAAGATTCAGTGGGAGGTAAGAAAACAGCATATACTAATGAAATACCAGAAAGATTATTGATAATTAACCCGCTATTAAGTATTACAAGAACTATAAAATTCAATAAATCATATACGGAAAAAATATCTTCTAAAGGAATAACATTTGAAGATATTATACTAGATTATGATGAATATAAAAAACAGGAAAATAAACAAGAATATAGTAATGTTTCAAATATAAATGTTGGTTTTTAAAGTGAGGTGAAAAACTTGCAAGAAGAAGATGATAATAATGTAGCAGCTGAGGTTGCAAAAGAAGCAGCAAAAGAAGCAGCAAGACAAGCAAAACAAGCAGCAAAGGAAGCAGCAAAAAAAGCGGTTAAAGATGCTTTAAAAAAAGCTTTAATGGGATTAGTTAAAAGCCCATATTTTTGGCTTGCAGTAGGAATTATATTAGTTTTAGTAATCTTTTTAGCGGGAGCACATTATGTTATACAAAAAAGTAAAATAAAATCATATCAAGAAGATAAAGAAAAAATAACCACAGAGAGTGGATTCTTTGATATTGGAAAAACAATATTTAATAATGGCGTCTACGAATATCAATTTGAAAGCGAAGAAATTGAGTTAGCCAATAAGCTGCTAACAGCGATAGGATATGACCCAGCTACATTTACAAATTTTGAAAAATACGTTTTAGTAAAAGTTTCAAATGCAAAAGAAGATTCATTAGGACAATTAACTATGGATTTGGATTTGCAAGAATATAGTGAAAAAGAATTACATCTCCTTCCCAAGTTTGTAGAAGCTGAGTTAAAAACAATGTACCCAGATTTAGGCGGAGATACAAATAAAGTTAGAGATAGTTTTCAGGGAAATGTAAAAATAAAAAGGAATGATTATGAATTAAAATATAAACCACAAAAAGAATTTGACAAATTGATAGAAACTAATAGCTCTGATGTGTTAAATTATTTTACATTAGATGAAGCTTTTAATCTGTCAGTTGCAAATGGATCAACATCAACATCTAGTAGTCAACTAAGTGGAGATAAGGGGCATGTAACTGATGATGGCTATTCGCAGGAAACAATATATGTAAAAACCACTGTTCCATATATGAGTGTAATACAAAAATTTGCTACACCATACTCATTTTTCTTTACATTATTAACAATAACAGAAGATGCAAATTTTTGTGAAGATGTTGCAAACCTTGCATTGAAAAATGAAGTAGAATTAACTGTTTATGATGAAGTTACAACAGTACAAAATAAATATGTAGAAGAAGGAACAGCGAAAGTTGATTACAAATATTTGTTTAAATTGGAATATGATTATAAAGAGAATGATGAAAAAGAAAAAAATGAAAGATATAATTATGATAAATATAATGAACTGAACCAAGAAGAAAAGTATACAAAAACAACAAATAGTACAAATATATCTACTACTCCTAAAATTGTAGTAAGTAAGGCAAATACTATTTTTTGGAACATGCAAAATGCTTATAAAGAAGAATCGAAAACTGAGCCAGAAAATGTTTCAACAGGAGGACCAACTACACAAAAAATTGATCCAGAAGAAAATATTAGAATAGATACTATTACTTCGTCTGCAGGATATCAAAAACTAAAACCAGATATGAAATCTGAAATAACTGCTGAAGCGGCAAAAAAAGGAAAAACAATAAATATCACAAATATAGATATAAAAACGGGGACAGGCTGGTCATATAGATCTGTATGGGCAAAAGAGAGAACAGTAAAAGCAACAAATACAGAAAATATAACAAGAATAGAATATGCAGTGGATGATTCTAAGGCTAAACTAGAATTTAAAGATGAAGGAAAAGGTGGCTTTTATGATATTTTAATTAGTGACGAATATAGACATACAACAACAGAGCATATATATGAACTACAAGATAGATTAAATGAATTCTTTTCAGATACTTTAGACTCAGCAGAAATATATATTAATATATTTGAGTATATGAAAGCACTATTAATGGGAATAGAGCCAAGTATTGACATCAGTAGCATAATGGATCAGATAGCAAGTGGAAATGAGCTAACAGCAGTAGGTTTGGTTGGTGGATATATTGTGGAAACAACTAAATCTTCAGAAAATTTAGTACTAAATGAAGAACAATTGAAAACTGCAATAGAAAAATGGGCAAATTCTGGTACAAGAAGAAATAATTTAGATAGTGTTGGAGCAAGTAAATTTATTGAATTACAAAATAAATATAATGTTAATGCAGTTTTTGCTATTGCAGTGTTTCAACAAGAAAATCAGTGTGGTGCTGCTAAAGATGCTAAGCTGATTAAAAATAATACTAATAATTGGGGAAGCATAAAAGGAAACTATAATGGAAATTCGTGGACCGACTCAAAAGGCAATACATGGCGAGTATATCCTAGCTATACAGAAGCAACAGAGGATTTTATGAGATTAATAAAAAAAGAGTATTTCTCAGAGGGAAAGAACTCTGTACAAACAATATCAGCAAAATATTGTCCGGGTTCGCAATCATGGGCACCAGGAGTTACTGCAATAATGACAGAGATTTATAAAGCTGCAGGCGTAAATGTAAGTGAACAAAAAAATGTAACTGGCGGAAATGGATATACTACAACATTTACAAACCAATTTGGTAGGGAGTTTAAAGAATATAAACAAAATGGAGCACCATACAGCAGTAAGAGAATATATGATTCAACAGTATCAAAAGTTGGATGTGGAGTAACATCTGTTGCAATAGTAGCATCTGGATACGGAATAAATAAAAATCCATATGAGTGCTATCTAGTTAATAGTAATTTAACAAATTCGCTAAGAGGAATGAGATTTACAGTTACTGAAATGGGAAGATTTGAAAATAGAAATGCTGGGGTGCCATTTGATAAAAACAAAATAATAGAGCATTTAAAATCAGGAAATCCAGTTATAATATATGTGTTAAGAAGTGCTGGAAGTACTTTTACTACTGATAAGCATTATATGGCATTACTAGATGTAAAAGATAATGGAAATTATATATATGTTTCAGATCCATGGGCAACAGGACGTACAGGCTGGCAGTCAGCTGTATCATTATTTAATGGCGCTGTTGGAGCAAAATTAGTAAGTAAATAATTAGGAGGTTATAGTGAAAAAAATTAAATATATTATATTAATTCTTATATTAATTTTAATACTATGTATAACTGCCATTGTTGTAATTAATAAAAAGAACGAGAAAAATCATGGAGAAAAAGACACATTAGTTTCGGAACATCCAACATATGTAATAAACGAAAATATTGAGAAGTTAAGTAATAGAAATCAATATTATATATTATTGGATTGCATAAAGGAATTTGTTAATTATACTAATAATAAAAACACTAATGCGGTAGAAGCAGTAACTATGCAAAAAAACATACAAAATATTATAGATGAATACACATTTAAAAATGTAGATGACATATCTTTAGAAGAAATATATGTTCTAAATGGGTATACATATTGCACATATTATATAAAAGGAAAAGAAAGTATAGAATTAGACAAGAGATTTTATATGATGGCAAATTTGGATTTTGAAAATACAACATATAAATTAACTCCAATAACAGAAAATGAATATAATAAACTTATTACAGAAAATAAATCAAAAAGTGATGAATTGACTATTTCTAAAAATAAATATAATTTATTTAAAAATATAAATGTAACAAATGAGGATATGGCTCGAAATTATCTTAATGATTATATAAATAAAGCACTTAATTATCCAGAGTTAGCTTATAATTTACTTGATGAAGAATATAAAAACAAAAGATTTGGAAATCTAGAAGAGTATAAAAATAATATGAGTGAAAATGAAAATCAAATGGAAAATACAACAATGGTGAAGTATGGTGTTAATGAAAAAGATAATTATACTGAATATATAATTGTAGATAATTTTGATAATTATTATACAATAAAAGAAAATGGAATAATGGATTATACAATATTGTTAGATAATTATACAATAAAAACAGAGGAGTTTATAACTACATACAATAAAGCAAGCGATGCAAAGAAAGTAGCTACAGATATTGAAATATTTATAAAAATGATAAACAACAAAGATTATAAAAATGCATATGAATGTTTATCAAGTGAATTTAAACAGAATTATTTTAAAACAATTGATGAATTCAAAAACTATGTGCAGAAAAACTTTTATGATACAAATTATATAACTATTAAAAATGTTCAAACAAAAAGTAATGTGTATACTTGTACAGCTAATATTAAGAGTGGGGTAGGTGTAGCTGCAGATGATATGGATAAAAATTTTATAATAAAATTAAATCCAAATGCAGAATTTGAATTATCTTTCGAGGTAGAATAGGAGAGTAATATGGAAAAAGAAAAGAAAATTTCAACATTTACAGCGAATGAAAAAGAAACTATGGAGAAAATGGACAAGTTTGAATCAAGTATGAAAGAAAGCCTAGCAGAGGGAGAAAGAATTTCTAGTATAGAGTATTATGAAAAGTTAAAAATAAAAGATGGATTAGAAATAAATTCTGATATTTATATAGCCAAGATAACTAATGATGATGGAACAGAAAAAGTTGGAATATATGCAAAGGATTCCAATAATTTATTAGGCTATGTTAATGAAGAAGGACATATAGAATTTATTGATCCATTATTAAGATCTTTGGAAATAGAAATGACATTGGAAGATTTAAAAGAACTTAATATTGAAAATATAAGAGCAAAATCGGAGGAGCTAACGCCAGAGGAATTAGAAGAGTATATAGAAAAACAAAAAAAAGGCGAAGGAAAAGAAGAAAAAGATGAGAAAGAAGACAAAGATTCTGAGGAAAAAGATGAGCAAGAAGCAAATGAAGAATTAATGGAAAATGAAGGACAGGATCTAGGAATTACATATTATAAAAAAATAAAAGATCCAAGATTACAATTAGAATTTCCAGAATTGAAAGGAAAGAAATTAGGATTGGCATATTCTAGTAAATTAGGACAATACATAATTACAGAAAAAGATGAAAATGGAATAAGAATAGCTGACGAGATTAAACCGGCAAAGCCAACAATGCGTAGTGTGATTTCAATAGACGAGAATGGTGAGAATGTAGAAAGAAAAAGTCCACATGCATTGATGAAGACGAACAGAAAAGATATTGAAATGTCAATTACAATAGATATATATGGCTATATTGAGTTGGGAAAAGTGCGTGTAACTCCATGCAATGAGAGAGTCGAAAGACCGGTAAAAGTACAAAGCAAAACAAATGTACCAGAAACAGAAGTTATTAAAGCAACAGATACGAGAACTGAAAATCATGAAATAGCACATAATTTTGAAAAAGGAGAAGAGAAAGGAATAGAAATTCAAAATTTAAATATGATAATAGATTTGGGTAATGGAGAAACAACAACAATAGCAAAAGAAGCAGAAAAGGCAAAAGTTTCGCCAGAAGAATTTTTAAACCTATACAATGAGGCAGAAGGAAAAACTCCTAAAGAAAAAATTGATAACGCTCACGAAGAAGTAGAAGAGCAATTTAGAGGAAATGAAAGAAGAAGATAAAAAAATAGTTTGCATTGTGCAAACTATTTTTTTAATATAATAAGATTTCGTTGAATAGCAGGAATACTTAAAGCTATTTTAATAATTAATATCGTTGCTACAATGGACAAAATTAATGTTACAAAATTCTTTACATGTTCTTTAAAAGTCTTTTTATATTTTATTTTATATCCCATATTTCTTAAATTGTTTACATATGCATCATGATAAGCTCTGTTTACAGCATCTTGATAAGCTTGCTCTCTTGCTTGTTCTTGAGCACGAGCAGTATATGTATCAGTTTGATATTGAGCAGAATCATTATTTGTATTGTTATAATAATTATTGTATTCATTAGAATTTGAAGAATTAGTATTTCCAGCAGATGAGTATTGTTTTAAAGCGTTTTCTAATTCTTTGCAATAATTGCTAAGTTTTAGAAAATCTTCAGCAGAAACAGTTTGTGGAGAAGTACTTGCTTCATAATCATGTAATTCTTCATCATATTCTTTTCTCTTTTCTTCATTAGATAATATTTCATATGCTTCAGAAATTTCCTTAAACTTTTCTTCGGCTTCTTGTTTATTATCTGGATTTGCATCAGGATGATATTTTTTAGCTAAAAATTTATATACTTTGGAAATTGTTTCTTGAGAGGCTTTTTTATTTACTTCTAAAATTTCATAATAGTTTTTCATTTATATACTCCTAATAGTAATATATTAAATTATATCACATCAAAACTAAGAAACACAATAATTAAAAAAAGATTACATTTGAATAATTTTAAACCAAAATTTTTGCATAAACTCCTAATAATAGCTAAAACTATTATTGGGAGTTGATTTTTTATGAAATTAAAGTCAAAATTAATTTTATGTGTAATGATTTTTTTCTTGATAGCAGGTATATTTACAAGCAGTTTAGCAATGAAAAACTATCAAACAGTAAGCACACCAACAGGTTTTGTTACTGCAACAACACTAAATGTAAGACAAGGACCACGGTACTAACTTTGGAGTAATAACAAAAGTGTATAAAAACCAATATATACGCTTATTTGCAAAAATAGGAGATTGGTATATTGTACAAACGGATAATGATTATATTGGAGCAGTTAGCAGTAAATATATTAAACTAATATATCCTAATACTCGGAAGTGCTGGGAATAATTCTAACACAACAAAGCCAAATGCAAACAATACTACCAAAAGTGAACTTACAGCTGATGAACAAGAGGTATTTGATTTAATTAATGCAAAAAGGGTTGCTAATGGTTTATCTGCATTAAAAATAAATGACGAGGTACAAAATGTTGCAAGAATAAAAGCACAAGATATGGTCGATAATAGTTACTTTTCTCACACTTCACCAATTTATGGTTCCCCATTTGATATGATGAAAAAATTCGGAATAAGTTATAAAACAGCAGGAGAAAACATTGCAGGAAATTCAAGCAACAGTGGGGCTGTAAATGCGTGGATGAATTCAGAAGGGCATAGAGCAAATATTTTAAATAGTAGTTTTAATTATACGGGGATAGGTGTAGTAAAAAGCCCAAAATATGGAAAAATATATGTGCAAATGTTTATAGGAAAATAAAACTAAATTATGCATTTTTAATGCTTTATTTAATAAAATTTAAAAGGTGATTTTATTGAATAATATAAAAAAAATAATAATTGGATTTATAATTGCATTAATGTGTGTTAATGTAAGTGTATTTGCATACGAAATAGAAGAAGAAACGGACTATGTATGGTTAAAGGAAGAAATAGAAAATGTTTCTACAAATGTTTCAAAAGAACCAAGCATTTTATCAAGAAGTGCAATTGCTTTTGATAGAAATTCAAAAACAATATTATATGGTAAAAATTATGACAAAGAAGTTCCAATGGCAAGCACAACAAAAATAATGACAGCAATAGTATTTGTAGAAAACAATAAAAACTTAAATGAAGAAGTAGAGGTTTGCAAACAAGCTGCAAACATAGGGGGCTCAAGGTTAGGACTAAAAACAGGAGACAAAATAACAAAAGAAGATTTATTATATGGATTGATGCTTTGCTCACGGAAATGATGCTGCGATACAAGTAGCCGTAAGCACTGCGGGAAGTGTAGAAAATTTTGCAGATTTAATGAATAAAAAAGCACAAGAGTTAAATTTAAAACATACTCATTTTATAACTCCACATGGATTAGACGAAGAAGGGCATTATACAACTGGATATGAACTTGCCTTAATTGCTGATTATGCTTTAAATATTGAAAAAATAGCAAAGGTTGTAAGTACTAAAGTGCATAATGTAAATATAAATGGAAATATAAAAACAATAACAAATACAAATGAACTGCTTGGATATTTAGACGGTGTAAATGGCATAAAGACTGGATTTACAAATGGGGCAGGAAGATGCCTAGTAACGTCAGTAACAAGAAATGGATTTAATATTATAACAGTTGTACTAGGAGCCGATACTAAAAAAATAAGGACAAAAGATTCTATCAATTTAATAGAGTACATATATAAAAACTATGAAATAGTAAATCTAGAAGAATTGGTTAATAATGAATTTGAAAAATGGAAAAAAGTAAATGAGAATAGGATTATTGTAAATAAAGGTGAAAAGCAAAGTGTAAAATTAGGTTTAGAAAATTTTAAATATAAATTATATCCAATAAAAAAAGAAGAAATTGATAATATAAGAATAAGTATAAATTCTTTAAAATATTTAGAAGCACCAGTAGAAGAAAACACTAAAATTGGAAAAGTCACACTACAAATTGGCGATAGTAATGTGGAAAGTATAGATATAATCACAAAAAATATAGTAAATAAAAAAAGTGCAAGATATTACTTTATAGAATTAATAGGAAATTTTAAGAATGTATATATGCAATTAATTGCATAAGTAAAAAAATAAAGACTTTGAAAAAAGTCTTTATTTTTTGGAGGCGACACCCGGATTCGAACCGGGGAATCAGAGTTTTGCAGACTCGTGCCTTACCACTTGGCTATGTCGCCGAATATTTAAGATATGATATAATTTATTCACTTTTAATTAAAATAGTACCAAATAACAATAAAAAAGTTAATAGTGAACAACTAAAAATCTGGAGCGGGAAACGGGGCTCAAACCCGCGACCTCTGCCTTGGCAAGGCAGCGCTCTATCAACTGAGCTATTCCCGCAAAAATTAAAGCATAACTATAATAGCAAATTTATATAAAAAAGTCAATAGAAAAAATTGGATTTAATTGCTAAAATCTTTTTTACATAATGTGTTGATAAATAACTTAAAATATTATATAATTAGTATGTATTATTGGATATGGCGTTTAAAAGCATGCTTACTTTAGTAAAAATACTAAAGGGATTTTTATACATATAAAAAGGCTGTATAACTACGGGAATAAGCCAAAAGAACAAGAAAATGAAAAAATTATTATACACATAAAAAAATGTCATGAAAATGTAATATTTAATGCTAATAAAAAACAAAACTCTAAAAAATGGCTTCCGTAAAGGCTTAAAGGACGTTTTTTTACAAAAGAAAAATGCCTAAAAAAGAGGTATTGATTTAATTTTAAAAAAATTTATAATATATATAGTTAGTATTTTGTAAGAAGGAAGGTAAATTATGAAAAGGATTAAGATTTTATTAATGGCATTAATAGTAGCTTTGATTTCAATAGCGGTACTAAACCCAAATGCGATATATGCAGCAGAAGAAAAAAGGGACCTTACATATCAAAGAACAAGACCATATAGTGAAGATAATGGAGATAATAACATAGACAATGAAGAATATACCTTCGCTAGACATAAAGATGGTCAAGAATTTAAGTATTCAATAGTAAAGATATTTGATTATAATAAAAGAGAATTAGAAACTCCATATAAAAAATTCGAAGATAGCTTTTATTGTATAAGAGGAGGAAAGGGCTTTGGTAGTGTGGAATTTGGTGACAATAGTTCTGCAAACTCAACAAAATATACAGTAATAGAAAATATGAAATCTAATGCTAATGAGGTAATTGCCAAGTATAAAGAATTATATAAAGAATTATATAATATTAACCTAGATAGAACAGAGAACATTACTTTTAATGAGAAAACATATAACAATGTTAACATATATAATGCAATGCTATGGATAGCAGATAATGCATATTTACCAGTAAATACAGATAAATACAATGCACAAGAATATAAAACAGAATTACTAACAAAAATAGGAATTGCAAAAGTAAACCAAGGTATGATAACAGATGATGATTTAGAAGTAATTCAACAGTTAGCTTTTTGGTATTTTGCAAATTATGATGAAAACGGAAAAAATGAATCAGTATCAACAACAAATCCAACACCAGTTAATTGGCTAGCTATAAATGAAAGTAATGATGTGTTTGGAACAAGAAGGGCAAACTATTTAAACAGAATATATCAATATTTTATAGAAGGAGCATTAAAAGAAGGCTCAGATTCAACTAGCACAATAAGAGAAACAACTAATAGTGATAGTGTAAATATAGAATTTGATAAAAATATAAAATTTGGAGTAGAAGATAAAAGTAGTACAGGAACAAAGCCAAATCCATATGAAAACTATTATCTAATAGGACCATTTAAAATTACAACAAATGATGCAAGATACAACGATTTTGAATTAGCATTAAAAGACGGGAAAGGAAATATTGTTAATCAATACTTCTATTTTGAACAAACAGAAGATACATTAAAAAGAATGCAAATTTTTGATGTTATAAATTCAACAGGAAATAAAGTTGAATTAGAAAAAGTTACATATAATAATGAATATTATATTAAATTATATAAATCAGCAATGGAATTTGTTGATATAGACTGCTCAAAATTTTCACTAAAAGTATCAAAAACAGGAAAATGGGCAACAGCAAATTTCTTGTATGCTACAGGAAATGACCAAGCGGTAATTGAAATAAAAAGAGATAAAGCAGAGGCAGAAGATGAAATATCAACAGAAGTACCAAAAAGATTTGACTTAGCACTACGTAAATTTATAACAGCAATTAAACGTGCAGAAAAAAATATAGAAGTTGCAGATAGAACACCAAGAGTAGATACAACAACTTTAATAAATGGTATTAAAGATGATAGAACAGGAGAGGTAGAGTATACAGCAACATACACTCATCCAAAAGACAAACAAAAAGTAGAAACAGGAGATATAGTTACATATAAAATAAGAGTGTATAATGAGGGACAGGTAGATGGAACAGCAACAGAAGTAACAGATTACTTGCCAGCAGGCCTAGAGTTAGTGGCTGGAAGCGCAATAAATACTAAATATGGATGGAAAACAGGAGAACAAATAACATTAAAAGATGGTTCAAAAGTGACACCAATAACATCTAACTATTTAAAAGATACAACTATAAAAGCATTTGACAGAACAAAAACATCAGAAACAACAGAAGGCATTTGGCAAAAAGCAGAAAAAGGCGAAGGCGGATTATATTATGCAGATTTAGAAGTAGAATGTAAAGTTGTAGCAATAGCAAGTGGAGTAGAGCAAAACCTAAGAAATATAGCAGCAATAACAGCAGATAGCGGAGATGATGATGACTCTGTACCAGAAAAACCAAATTTAGATGATTACACTCCACCAACAGACAATAGCACATATCAAGAAGATGATGATGACTATGAAGATTTAGTTTTACCAGGAAAAACATTTGACTTAGCATTAAGAAAATATATAACAGAAGTTAATGGTACAAAACTAGAAGATACTAGAGTACCAGATATAGATGTAACAAAACTAGCAAGTGGAGAAGCAACAACAGCAGACTATAAGCATAAAAAGTATCCAGTTGAAGTAAAAACAGAAGATATAGTAACATACAGATTTACAGTATATAATGAAGGCGATATAGAGGGTTATGTATATTCTATAACAGATTATTTACCTCAAGGGTTAGAATTTGATGCAAAATCAAATCCAGAGTTTATAGAAGCTAAAACTTCAGGTGAATACACAGCAGAAGAATTAGAAGGTAAAGAATATATATATAGTATAAATAAGGAAAAAAATACAATTACAATATCTAAGATTCCAGCGCAAGGAGAAACAGGACTACAACCATATTTATTTGGCTTAAATCCATTTGACGGAGAAAAACTAGATAGTAAATCAATAGATATTAAATTTAAAGTTTCTGCAGAAACTTCAGCAAATGATATGGTTTTAACAAATATTGCAACAATGGACTATACATCAGCACCAAGACCACAAGAAGAAAAAATTAAAGATAGAGATTCTAAACCAGAAAACTTTACTGAGCCAACAGCAGAAGATTTATTAGAGCCATTACCAGGATATAAAGGAAACGAAGAAAATAAAAATGATTTAACAGATTCTAAATATCATTATAAAGGTCAAGAAGATGATGATGATTTTGAGAAAATAATTATAAAAGGAACACCTTTTGACTTATCACTTCGTAAATTTATAACAAAACTAAATGGAACAGAATTAAAAGATGAAAAAGATAGAACACCAAAAATAAATACAAGTAAGCTAAATACAATAGATTCGACAACAGGAAAGAAAATAACAACAGCAGAATATGTTCATCCTAAAGATGCTGTAACAGTAAGAAAAGGAGATATAGTTACATATAAAATAAGAGTATATAATGAAGGCGATAGAAATGGATATGCAACAGAAGTAACAGACTACTTGCCAGAAGGACTAGGTTTCTTACCTAACTATACAAATAACAGCATTTGGTCAATACCAAAAACAACAGATGAAGCAACAGGAAAAGAAGTATTGCCAGAGGGAATTGAAATAAAGAACTTAGTTGGAGAAAATGGTTTCTATAAAGACGAATCAGAAATAAACAAAGATAAAATAAAACTAGAGGACTTTAAAGATCCAATAACAGGTGAAGTGCCAACAGATTATAGCCAAATACAAATAGTAACAGGCGAAAGAGCAGCAATATCAACAAAAGCATTAAAAGAAAAATTAATTAAAGCATATAAATCACAAAAAGCTGATGAAGACTTATGGCAACAAAGTACAAATGATGAAAAAGATGGATTATTCTATCAAGAAGTTGAAATAACATGTATAGTTTTAAAAGAAAACACATATAAAGGAATACTAAAAAATGTTGCAGAAATAACAGAAGAATATGATGAAAATGGAAACAAAATAGAACAAAAAGGTGATGACAGAGATTCTGAGCCAAAAAATGTTTATGAAGATGATAAACATACACCAGGCAAAGAAGAAAATGGATATACACCAGGTGAACAAGATGACGATGATTTTGAACAATTACAATTAAAATATTTTGATTTAGCACTTCGTAAATTTATAACAAAAGTAGATGGAGAAGCACCAGAAGCATCAAGAGAACCAGTGCCAGATGTAAGTACATTAATAGATGGAACATATGATAGAAATGGCAAAAAAGAACATACAGCAACATATAATCATCCAAAAGATCCATTATGGGTAAAAAACGGAAGCAAAGTAGAATATACAATAAGAGTTTACAATGAAGGCTCAGAAGATGGATATGCATATGAAGTTTCAGATGATATACCTAATGGATTAGTATTTGAAGCAGATGATGCAACAAACAAAGCATATGGCTGGGTAATGTATAGAGAAATGACAGAAGGCGATGAAAACATTGCTAAAGAAGACATTATAGAATATAATGGTAAAAAATATGTTATAACAACAAAAGCAGAAGAAGCAACAATGATAAGAACAAGATACTTAGAAAAAACATTAATAAAAGCATTTGACCCAGAAACAAAAACATTAAGTTATGCAGACGTAAAAGTAGTATTTACAATAAAAGAACCAAAAGACTTTGATAAGGATAGAGTAATAATAAATCAAGCACAAATTACAGAAGATAGTGGGGATGACGAAGATTCAACACCAAACGAATGGCAAGATGAAGACGACGAAGATATAGAAAAAGTACGTATACCAATCTTTGATTTAAGCTTATTAAAATGGGTAACACAATCAGTAGTAACAGTAGATGGAAAAACAACTACAACAAATACTGGATTTAAACCAAATAAAGGCTTAACAGAAAGCACTGGAGAAGGAATAAGAAACAACAACGAACCAGAACCAATAGCAAAAGTAGAATTAGACAAGAAAAAATTAAATAAAACTGTTGTTAAATTTGTATACAAAATAAGAGTAACAAACGAAGGAGAAATTCCAGGATATGCAACAGAAGTAACAGACTATATTCCAGAAGGATTAGAATTCCATGTAGAGGATGGAAACAACAAACAATATGGATGGGTAAAATCTGGAGATGATAAAATAGTAACAAGAGCACTAGAAACTGTATTATTAAATCCAGGAGAATCAAAAGAACTAGAAATAACATTCAGATGGATAAATAGTGAAAAGAATCTAGGACAAAAAATAAATATAGCAGAAATATCAGAAGATGCAAACGACTACAATACAGATGACATAGACTCAACACCAAACAACAAAGAAAATCCATATAAAGAAGAACAAGAAGACGATGACGACTTTGCATTAGTAATTCTATCAATAAAAACAGGTGCAACACAATTTATGAGTTACTTTACATTAATAACAATAACACTTGCAATCGTAGGTGGAGGAATAATCTTAATAAAGAAATATGTATTAAAGTCATAAATGAAATAAGAAGAGATTAGAATTTAATTCTAATCTCTTCTTATTGTATAGGAAAAATCGACTTTTATCTTGACCTCATGTAAGATTTTTCCGTATACAACAAGGTTAGGCTACCTTAAAACGCCCGAACGAAGTGAGTGGCATGTATTTTGCACTTTCTTCGAAGGTATACTTAGCAAAATGCCTTTCTTATGTTAAAAAACAAATTCCAATTTGTATTATAATGGAAATTTTTTAAATTTATTTACAAATATAATTTTATTATGTTATAATCTGTTTTATAAGGAGAAGATAGAATGAATCAAATATTATCAACAGAAGATCCAAATAAAAAGAAGACAAAACAAAAAATGAATTCACCAGAATTTAATAAAATAGTTAAAGTTTTTGCTATTGCAATTTTTATTTTTGGCGCAGCTTTGATAGGCGTTTATTCATACAAATTAATAAATAAAAGTAAGATAAATAAAATAGCAAAACCAGAAATAGTTTTAGACCAAGTGGAAGATGAAGCTACAATTTCTGCAAAGGCTGAAGGCGGAATAGAAAAAATCACATATTATTGGGATTTGAATGATAAGACTGAAAAATCATTAAACGGAACAAGTGAATACAGTGAGTCTATTGCAATACCAAAAGGAACAAATACTTTAACTGTAAAAGTAATTGATAGAAATGCTCAAGAGTTTGAAACAAGTAAAGAATATACAGGAACAAAAGACACAGAAAAGCCATTAATAGACTTGGACAAAACAGATGGAACAAATATAACAGTAACAGATGAAACAGAACTTGCATATGCAACATATAGATGGGAAGATGAACCAGAAGAAAATACTGTTAAAGTAGAAGCAGAACCAAAAGAAGGAGAAACTGTTGCTAAGGAAATTAATATAAAAATAACTGCCAAAAAAGGAACAAATACATTAATAATTACAGCGGTTGATGCTGCTGGCAATACAGAAATATCAAGAAAAACATATGTGGGAAAAACAGACCCAGAAATAGACGTTTATAGAGAAGGAGATAAATTATATTTAAAAATTACTCATGAACTTGGATTTAAAAAAGTTGAGTTTTCAGTAAATGGACAAACTTTAGCATATGATCAAAACTTTAGTGGATATGATGCTACAAAGAAAGAGTTATTCTATTATTTCAATTTAAAAGAAGGAAAGAATGAAGTAGCAATAGTAGCAACAAGTAATGAAGATACACAAAAAACATATGTAGGGCAATGCCAGTACCCATAAAATACTAATGATAGGAGAAAAAGATGATTAAAGAAATACATATTATAGACTGTAATAATGATTTAATAATGACGTTAAGAGAACTATTTGAAGAGGAAAGAGCATTTAGATTTAGAAATATAAATCCAGATAAATTAGAGCTTTCTCTAAAAAGTATTCCAAGTCTTATAATAATTAATGAAGAATCAATTAATGAAGATGTATTAGAATTATGCGAAAAAATAAGAAAAAATGAGGATAATAGTATTACTCCTATAATAGTAATAACAGCCGATGATTCAAAAGAGCATAAAATAGATATTTTAGAAAGATCAGTAGAATATGTTATTTCAAAAAAAGAGATTAAAGATTATTTGTATTATATAATAAAAAATCTATCAAGATTATTAACTGTAAATAGAACCGTTAGTCCGCTTACAGGATTACCAGGGAATTTGCCAATACAAACAGAACTTAAAAAAAGACTATTAAAAAAAGAACCATTTGTTGTATTGTATATTGATTTAGATAACTTTAAAGCATACAATGACGTATATGGATTTTTAAAAGGCGATGAGATAATAAAATTAACTGCAAAAATAATAACAAAACACATACATGCATTAGAAAGTACAGATGCATTCGTTGGCCACATAGGTGGTGATGATTTTGTTGCAATAACAAATGATGATATAGACTATGAAGCAATATGTCAAGATATAATTGCAGAGTTTGACGTGGAAGTTTTAAAGCTTTTTAACGATACAGATATAGAAAGAAAATACATAGAAGTTCAAAACAGAAAAGGAGTAATGGAACAATTTCCACTAACATCTATTTCAATAGGAGTCGTGGTAGCAGATGCAAAGAGATTTTCAAATACTTTAGAAATAGGAGAAGTAGGAGCACAGGTTAAGCATCTATCAAAAACAACAATGGGAAGTTCTTATGCTATAGATAGAAGAGAAGAAAATGATTAATAAAAAGAATAACATTAAAAAACACTTCATATATATTTTATATGAGGTGTTTTTTATGGTAGTAATAAATAGAAAAAAGATAATATTTTGGGCGGGAATAATTGCGACATTTATGTTTTTGTATTCAATTACAGCATACAATGTAAATAATACAAAAAATAAAACAGTTGCAACAGTGGCTTTACCAGTAAATAATAAAGTGATTGTAATAGACGCAGGACATGGAGTTCCAGATGAAGGTGCTCAAAGTAGTAATGGAACAACCGAAGCAGAAAGTAATTTAAAAATAGCGTTAAAAGTGCAAAATCTGCTAGAACAATCTGGCGCAACTGTAATACTTACACGCTCAGATGAAAATGCAATATATGATTTGGACAGTAATACATTAAAACAAAAAAAGATATCAGATATTCATAATAGAGTAAAAATAGGCAATGAATCAAGTGCAGATATATTTGTATCAATTCACTTGAACAAAATACCACAGCAACAATATTGGGGATGGCAAACATTTTATAAGCAAGAAAGCCCAGAAGGACAAAAACTAGCAACATGCATACAAAACAGTTTAAATCAAACAATACAAAAGCAGAATGATAGAGTACCACTTAAAATAGATAATGTATATATAATAAAGCATGTGGAAATACCAATAAGTATAGTAGAGTGTGGCTTCTTGTCAAATCCAGAAGAAGAACAACTGTTACTAACAGATGATTATCAAACAAAACTAGCTTGGGGAATATATACTGGAATAATGGATTATTTTTATAATATGTGATAAAATAGCCCTGATGAAAAATGTTCATCAGGATTTTTTTTAAAGGATGAAGATATGAAAGATTATATTAATGTTATTGGAGGGGGATTAGCTGGCTGTGAGGCCGCTTACCAGATTGCTAAAAGAGGTATTAAAGTAAAATTATATGAGATGAAACCTAGTGTTTTTTCTCCCGCTCATTCGAATAATAATTTAGCAGAGATTGTTTGCAGTAACTCTTTTAAATCAAATGCAATTACAAATGCATGTGGATTACTAAAACAAGAGTTAAGAGAACTTGACTCACTTCTTATAAAATGTGCTGATTTAACAGCTGTTCCCGCAGGACAAGCGTTAGCTGTAGATAGAGATGAATTTTCTAAATTAGTAACTAAAAAAATAGAAGAAAATGAAAATATAGAAATTATAAGAGAAGAATTTATAGGCAATTTAGAAAAAGATGCTATAACTATTATCGCAACAGGACCACTTACATCAGACAAAATGGCAGAACAAATTTTAAAAATAACAGGGGAAAATAAGTTATATTTTTATGATGCTGCTGCACCAATTGTGGAAAAGAGCAGTATTAATATGAATATTGCTTTTTATGGAGATAGATATTCACAGGAAAAGAAAAAAGAAGAAAGTATGCAAGAATGGAAAGAAAGACTAAAAAAGCAAGAAGATACAAGCTATATAAATCTTCCGTTTAATGAAGAGGAATATTTAATATTCTATAACGAACTTATAAACGCGGAGGTTGTAACTCTACATGAGTTTGAAAAAAGAGAAATTTTTGAAGGATGTATGCCAATAGAAGTAATGGCAAAAAGAGGGGAAGATACAATTAGATTTGGACCATTAAAACCAGTTGGCTTTGATGATCCAAGAACAGGTAAAAGGCCATATGCAATTGTACAATTAAGACAAGATAATACTAGCGGTACATTATATAATTTGGTAGGATTTCAAACTAATTTAAAATTTGGAGAGCAAAAAAGAGTATTTTCTATGATACCAGGACTAGAAGATGCAGAATTTATAAAATATGGTGTTATGCACAGAAATACATATATAAATTCACCAAAATTGTTAAACAAAGAAGGTAATTTAAGAACTAATAATAATATTTTCTTTGCGGGACAAATAACAGGAGTAGAGGGATATGTAGAATCAATTGCGTCAGGTTTATTTGCTGGAATAAATGCAGTAAAAGAACTAAAACAAGAAGAAAAAATAATTTTCCCAAAAGAAACAGTAATAGGAGCATTAACAAATTACGTTTCTTCACCAAATGAAAAATTTCAACCAATGAATGCAAATTTTGGAATATTACCTCCACTAGAAGAAAAAGTTAAAGATAAAAAGAAGAGATATGAGAAAATGGCCGAAAGGTCTTTGAATAAGATTATACAATAGTAAAGATATTACACAAGCATTACAGATATGTTAAAAAACAATGACTTTACATAAAACCATTGTAAAAAATGTTAAATTATGTTAAAATATATTATATGAGTGTCATATTAGGAGGTAAAATATGAATAAATGGGAAGATAAATATGAAAAATTAAAAAATGGAGAATTTGATGCAAGAATAGATGAGTTGAAAGATAAAGCAAACAATAAAACAGCAACAAAGGAAGAATATAAGGAATATGAAAAACTATCAAAATCTAAAAATAATTTAGGAAAAGTAGAAAATGTATTAGAATACAGAGAAAAACTAAAAGAAGAGTTAAATGAATTAAAACAAGAAGTTGAAACAAGAAAAGATGCTGTTTTAGCAAATCAAGAGTCTAAGAAACTTGAGAAAGAGTTAGTTAAAATAACTGAAGAAATAATAAAAACAGAAAAAGAACTAAAAGATCCAGAAATTAAAGAAGATAGAAAAAATGAATTACTTGCAAAAAGAGAAGAATTATATGGAAAAAGAGATGAAAACAATTCTAGATATGCAAAAGCTCAAAAAGCCCTTGAAGGAGAATTTAGTAGAGAAGGTGAATTAAAGAATTTATCAAAAAAAGAAATAGAAGATAAAGCACTTCTATTAAAAACAAGAATGAGCAAATGTAATATGGTTGCTAAAAACTTACTAAATGGTGCTAGTTGGGATACTATAGATTTAAAATTAGATAATTGGGACAAAAAGTATACAAAGAAAAAAGATGTTGAAAAGACAAAAGCTGAGAACGAAAATTCAGGTAAAGAGGGAGAAGTATCTGCAAAACCTTCTTTAGAAAATAAGTTAGGAGAATTTTCAGAAGAAGATTTAATTTCTGACTCAAGTGCAGAAAAATACAAAAAAAACAAACAATTAATGTCTGAAGATAAACATCCTAGATTAACTAAAATTAAAAATTGGTTTAAAAAGATATTAAAAAAAGAAGAAAAGATGCTACCAGAGCCAGAAGAAAAGGGAAAATCAGAAAAAATTAAAGCGGCAAGCGCATTAAATAAAACTGAGGAGTCTAAAGAACAAGACGAAGACAAGTCTTTTAGAGAATATATAAAAGCAGTAGCAGAAAAAGGCATGGACGGAGTTTCAATGGAAGAAAAAGTAGCAAAACAAGAAAAAGCAGAAAGAAAGCTTGCTGAAATGAGAAAAGCAAACAGAGCCGCAGAAGCAGAAAAATTTGGACAAGATTATGCAGAAAAATCAGATTATAGAAATAAAGATGATGGTGAAGAAAGATAAAATTAATAAAGCTCATATAAAAATATGGGCTTTATTTTTTTGCAAAAAAATTAAAAAAACTTTGCAAAAAGTATTGCATTTTATAATCTAATCGTATAAAATAAGTTCAAAGTGGAGCGAAGTGGAGGAAAGTGGAATAAAAATCCTCAAAAGTGAAGAGAGGTGGAACATTTGTTAATAGGCGAATATGAGCACTCAATTGATACAAAAGGTAGACTTATAATGCCTTCTAAATTAAAAGAAGACATTGGAGAAAAGTTTGTTATAACACAAGGCCTAGATGGATGCTTGTTTGTATATTCGCGGAAACGAATGGAAAAACTTCGAAGAAAAATTAAGAACATTTCCACTTACAAATAAAGATGCAAGAGCATTAAAAAGATTTTTCTTAGCAAGAGCTACTGAATGCGAACTTGATAAGCAAGGAAGATTTTTAATAAATAGCAATTTAAGAGAGTTTGCAGGATTAGAAAAAGAAGTAGTTATAATAGGAGTATTAGACAAAATAGAAATTTGGAGCAAAGAAAAATGGCTTAAATATAGTGAAGAAGAAAATTTAGCAGCTGATGAAATTGCAGAAAGAATAGAAAACTTAGGTATATAACTTGGAAAAGTTTATATAAAACACAAAAGATAAAAAACAAGATACGAAAGATTAAATTATTAAATACAAAAGAAAGAAAAAATACTAAAGAAAAGAATACAAAAGATAAAAGAAGTACTAAAGAAAACTAGTACAAAAGAAAAATTTAAAAAACACCAAAGAAAATATTCTAAAAATAAATTACACAAAAGATTACAATTATAATTTACTTAACAAGTAAAATTATACACACTAAAGAAAAAATATTAAGTACAAAAGAAATCAATACGACTTTTTAAGAGGGGTTGTAAAAAAACACACAAAAGAAAAATGGCGAAAGCCAAAAGAAACAAAAGAATTATATAAACAAAAGAGGAAGACAGTTGGTACATATATTTTTACCAACTGTTTAATGCTATTTTTTTAGTTGAGGTTTAAATTGGAAAAGATAGAATTTAATCATGTATCAGTATTACTAAATGAATGTATAGAAAATTTAAATATAAAACCAGACGGAATATATGTAGACGGAACAATGGGCGGTGCTGGGCACAGCTTAGAAATAGTAAAAAAACTTTCTGAAAAAGGTATGCTTATTGGAATAGACAGAGATGAAGAAGCTTTAGCAGTAGCAAAAGAAAGATTAAAAGAGTTTAACAATGTGAAATATGTACATGATAATCATGACAATATAGATGAAATAATTAAAAATTTAAATATAAAAGGCGTAGATGGAATTTTACTAGATTTAGGAGTTTCTTCATATCAAATAGATGAAAAAACAAGAGGATTTACATATATGGATGACGGACCTCTAGATATGAGAATGGATAAATCTCAGAAACTTACAGCCGAATATATAGTAAATAACTACAAGGAACAGGATTTAGCAAGAATAATATTTGAATATGGCGAAGAGAAATTTTCTAGAAAGATTGCAAGAAATATTTGCGAATATAGAAAAAATAAAAAGATAGAAACAACTGGAGAACTTGTAAAAATAATAGAAAAGAGTATTCCAGGTAAATTTAGAGAAAAAAATTCTCATCCAGCCAAAAGAACATTTCAAGCAATACGTATAGAAGTAAATAATGAAATAGAACCTTTGTACAATACGATAAAAAATTCGATAACAGCTTTAAATAGTAAAGGAAGATTATGTGTAATAACTTTCCATTCACTAGAAGATAGAATGGTAAAAAAAGCATATGTAGATGCAGAGGGAAAATGTACTTGTCCAAAAGATTTACCTTACTGTGTGTGTGGAAATGTAAGTCTTGGTAAAATTATAACTAAAAAACCAATTTTACCAACAGAAAAAGAAATGCAAGAAAATTCAAGAAGTAGAAGCGCAAAATTAAGAGTATTTGAAAAGATATAAAATATATAATGAATTTTGAAGGGGGTGTATAAAAGTGCCAAGAAATTTTAGTAAATATCAATATGAAACAAGTCCAAGAAAACTTGAGCCAGAATATACGCCTGTAAAAAATCCATATAAAAAGAAAAAAACAACAGCAAGAAAAGTACAAACAACAAATAAAAATAAAGTAAATGAAATAAAAAAGAGAAAAATGAAAGTAATAAAATATATAGCAATAGGTTTTTTAATAATTTTTGGTATAAGTTTAAGAAATTCACAGATAGACGAGAATTTTGCTAAAATACAAGACTTGAAGTCGGAATTAGCAGAAGTGGAAAAACAAAATGCTCAATTGGAAGTAGCAATAGAAAATGGAATGAATTTAAACAACCTAGAACAAGAAGCAAAAACACAATTAGGAATGCAAAAATTAAATTCAAAACAAACAATATATATGACACTTCCAAAAAATGATTACATTGAACCAGCCTCAGAAGAAGTGGTAATAGACGAAAAAGAGTCTCCTTTTAAGGTAATAATAAATACAATTAAGAATATATTTAAATAAGATTAGTATTAGATAAATAAATAATACTAATCTTATTTTTATTATATTAGGAGAGCTTATGAAACCTACAAATATTAAAAGAAAAAGAAGATTAAGAAATATGATATTTATTACCTCTATATTATGCTTTTTACTGATTGTAAGAATTGGGGTAATACAGTTCGTGCAAGGTTCGGAATTACAGTCAATGGCGTATTCCCAACAAACATTAAATAGAAAAATAAATCCTAAAAGAGGGACAATATATGATAGTACTGGCAAAAATGTATTAGCAGTAAGTGCTAGTGTGGAAACGGTTTCTGTAACACCTAAAAATATAGCTCCACAAAACAAGGAAAAACTAGCCAAAAAGATGGCAGAGATATTTGATCTAAATTATGAAAATGTTTTAAAGAAAGTAAGTAAAAGAAGTTCGATAGAAACAATTGTAAAAAAAGTTGATAAAGAAAAAACAAATGAACTTAGAGTTTGGCTAGATGAAAATAATATTGTAACAGGGGTTAATATAGATGAAGATACAAAAAGATATTATCCATATGGCACACTTGCATCTAATGTTATAGGGTTTACAGGAAGTGACAATCAAGGTCTGGAAGGAATTGAAAGTAGATATGATAGCATATTAAAAGGCGAACAAGGGAAAATATTAAAATTAACAGACGCCACAGGTTCTGAGCTAGGTACGGCAGGAGAAGATTATGTGGAAGCGGTGAATGGAGATGATTTAATATTATCAATAGATATGACAATACAGGCTATTGCAGAAAAATATTTGGCACAGGCTTGTGTTGATAATGTTTGTACAGGTGGAGGGAATATAATAATATCAAATCCAAAAACTGGTGATATTTTAGCAATGGCTAATTATCCAAATTATAATTTAAATGAACCATATTTAATAAATGAAGAAGATTTAAAGATTGTATGGGATGACTTATCTGCAGGAGATAAATCAAATGCACTTGCTCAAATGTGGAGGAATAAAGCAATATCAGATACTTATGAGCCAGGGTCTACATTTAAGCTTGTAACTGCATCAGCTTCATTGGAAGAAGGAATAACTGATACAGATAGGGCTGGAGAGTTTTGCTGTACTGGTTCTATAAATATTGCAGGAACGAGAATAAAATGCTGGAGATATTATAGACCACATGGAGCAGAAAGTTTAAGGCAAGCGTTAATGAATTCTTGTAATCCAGTTTTTATAGGACTACGGACAAAAATTAGGAGTGGAAACATATTATAAATATTTAGAGAAATTTGGGTTGCTTTCCAAAACGGGAATAGATTTGCCAGGAGAAGCAGGAAGTATATTTTTAAAAAAAGAAAAAGTTGGCCCAGTGGAACTTGCTACAATATCATTTGGTCAAAGATTTGAAGTAACACCAATACATATGCTTACAATGTTATCTACAATTGCAAACAATGGGAAAAAATTTACGCCAAGATTAGTAAAGGCGACAATAGATAGTAAAACGGGAGAAAGACATGATATAGAAGTAAAACAAGGAGAACAAGTAATATCAGAAGAAACAGCAAAAAAAGTGCTTAGCATGATGGAATCTGTTGTATCAGAGGGAACAGGAAAAAACGCTAGAGTAAGTGGATATTCTATTGGTGGAAAAACAGGGACATCAGAAGACGGAGTAAATACTGGAAAATATGTAACGTCATTTGTTGGAGTAGCAGATATACCAGATCCAGAAGTTGCAATTATAATTATTTTATATAATCCAACTGGAGAAGGAGGACACCAAGGAGGTGCAATAGCAGCACCAATAGCTTCACAAGTTTTACGGAGAAGTATTACCATATTTAGAAACAAAAAAACAAGAAGAGGAAGTAATAGAAACAGTAACAATGCCAGAAGTGACTGGAATGTCTATAACTGATGCAAAAAAAGCATTAAAAGAATTAGGGCTAGAAGTAGAAATTATAGGGGAAGGAGAAACAGTAGGAGATCAATTACCTAAAACCGGAATAAAAATAAATACAAGAACAAAAGTTACAATTTATGCTAATTAGACAAATTGCAATTTGTTTAATTAAATATTCAATTTTACTATACAAAACGCAAAATTAATTATATAATACATGTGTATCAATAAAATTAGGGATAAATAATTTTACCCTTTGTATTAAAAACAAAAAAAGGAGAAGATAAAAATGAAATTAAAATCATTATTAAATGGAATTGAAGGCTTGAAGGCCAAAGGAAATCTTGATACAGACGTAAAAGGAATTACACATAATTCAAAAAATGTAAAGGAAGGAGATATGTTCATTGCAATAAAAGGATTTGACACAGATGGGCACAAATACATAAAGGATGCAGTAGAAAATGGCGCAAAGGTAATTGTAATACAAGAAGGCGAAACAATAAAAAAATCAGATATTAAAGATGATACAATAGTTATTTCTGCTCCAGATACAAGAATTGCTACATCAAAAATAGCTTGCAATTTTTACAACAATCCATCTTCAAAATTTACATTGATAGGAGTAACAGGAACAAAAGGAAAAACAACTACAACTTTTATGATTAAAAGAGTGTTAGAAAAAGCTGGTCACAAAGTTGGTTTAATAGGAACTGTTGCAAATTATATAGGAGACAAAAATTTAGGAGAAAGTTCTAGAACAACACCAGAAAGTTTAGAGTTACAAAAACTTTTTGCAGATATGGTAGAGGCAAAAATAGATACAGTAGTTATGGAAGTTTCTTCACAAAGTTTAAAATTACATAGAGTAGATGATTGCCAATTTGATATAGGATTATTTACAAACTTTTCTGAGGATCATATTAGTCCAAAAGAACATCCAGATATGGAAGACTATTTTAATTCAAAATTGAAATTATTTGATATGTGCAAAATAGGATTTATAAATGCAGATGACTTTAATGTATTAAAAGTAAAAAAATTAGCAAAAAATTGTGACATAAAAACATATGGTATAGACAATGCAGCTGATTTATTAGCAAAAGATATAACAATAACAAATTCAAGTGTAGATTTTAAAGTAAAAATAGGACAAAAAAATGAAAGAGTAAAAACAGGAATACCAGGAAGATTTAGTGTATATAATTCATTAGCAGCAATAAGTGTAGCTTTAAAATTTGGAATAGATGCAGAAACAATTAAGGAAGCTTTAGTTGATGTTAGGGTTCCAGGAAGAAGTGAACTTGTACCAAATAAAAAAGACCTTACAATAATGATAGATTATGCTCATTCACCAGAAAGTCTACAAAATATTTTATCAGCAGTAAAAGTATATACAAAAGGAAGAGTAATTTCTGTATTTGGTTGTGGAGGAGATAGAGATCATGGCAAAAGACCAATAATGGGAGAAATTTCTGGAAATATTGCAGACTTTACAGTAATTACATCAGATAACCCAAGAACAGAAGAACCATCTGAAATAGTAAAAGAAATAGAAGATGGAATGAAAAAAACAAAAGGAAAATATATAACAATAGTAGATAGAATTGAGGCTATAAAATATGCAATAGATATGGCCAACAAAAATGATATTATTGTTCTAGCTGGAAAAGGACATGAAACATATCAAGAAATAAATGGCAAAAAATATCCATTTGATGAAAGAGAAATAATAAAAAAATTAATGAAATAAAATAATGCCATTAATTATGCTAACATAAACAAAAAGTATAAGGGCGCACAGGGTGCGCCCAAGTAATAATAAAAGAGTTTTTGAGGGGGGAACAAAATTTGTATTTTCAGACAAGAATACTATTTGTATCATTTATAGCAACAGTAATTATATCAATTTTTGTAATACCTATTTTAAAAAAACTAAAGGTTGGTCAAATTGAAAGAGATGATGGACCTCAGTCACATTACAAAAAACAGGGAACTCCAACAATGGGTGGAATAATAATTGCACTTCGGAATAATTATAGGAACAATTGGAGGCTATATTTATTACAGGACAAGAGAGCCGGAAACAGCAAGAAATATTCTACCATTACTATTAATAACAATAGGATTTGGAACAATAGGCTTTATAGATGATTTTAAAAAATTAGTTTTAAGGGATACAAAAGGATTAAAACCAGCATATAAAATGCTAGGATTACTAATAATTTCAGTGGCATATACATTATATTTAACAAGAGGAATACATTTAGGAACAGAAACATTTATCCCTTTTGCTAAGAAATATATAGTATTACCAATGCTTTTGTATATACCTTTTGTTATATTTGTAATGCTAGGAACTACAAATGCAATAAACTTAACAGATGGAATAGATGGGTTAAGTACTAGTATATCAGCAATTATTGCGACATGCTTAACAGTAATTGCAATAATTTTGGATGTAAAAGAAGTAATCGTTTTTGGAAGTATAATAGTAGGGTCATGTTTAGGATTCTTAATATTTAATCTAAATACAGCAAGAGTATTTATGGGAGATACTGGCTCATTATTACTTCGGAGGAGTAATTGCTGCAATGGCTTTATATTTGAAGATGCCATTGATATTATTAATAATTGCTTTAATTCCAGTAGCAGAAACATTATCTGTTGTATTGCAAGTAACGTATTTTAAAGCAACAGGAGGAAAAAGATTACTAAAAATGGCACCACTTCACCATCACTTTGAATTATCAGGATGGAAAGAAAATAAGATAGTATCAGTTTTTAGTGTAATTACTCTTATACTTTGTATAGTAGGATTATATTCAATATAAAGAAGCTTCGAAAGGAAGGATACAAGAATGCCGAAGATAAATAAGGAAAACAAAACATATAAATCTTTTGATTTTACATTGTTTATTACTGTAATTTTATTATTATCATTAGGAGTAACAATGGTATTATCAGCAAGTTCTCCATCATCACTTGCAACAACGGGAAGTAGTTATACATATGTAAAAAAGCAAGCTTTTTGTGCTGTGCTTGGAGTGGCATTAATGCTTATAATATCAAAAATTGATTACAGAAAATATCAAAGATTTTATAAAATTGCATATGTTGTTTCTCTTTTTATATTATTATTAGTTTTAGTGCCAGGACTTCGGAAAAGAGGTAAACGGTGCAAGACGTTGGATAAAAAATGTTCCAATAGTTTCATCATTTCAACCATCAGAAATTACAAAAATAGGAATAATATTATTTTTTGCGGCATATCTAACAAAACATAAAAATGAGCTAAAAGATGTATGGAAGGGATTTATAAAACCAATAGTATTTTTCGTATTACCAATTGTGGGAGTATTGCTAGGAGTACAATCACATCTTAGTGCTTCACTTGTTATAATAGCAGTTGTGTCTATAATGATGATTGTAGCGGGATGTAAAATATCACATTTTTTAACACTAGGAGTTTTAGGAGGAACAGCAGGAGGAATAGGATTATATATATTGGCAAAATTCTTCAAAAAAGGAGGATATAGACTAACAAGAATAATATCATTTTTAAATCCATGGGATTATGCTCAAGATGAAGGATGGCAAATTATTCAAAGTTTATATGCAATAGGTTCAGGAGGACTTTTTGGAGTAGGACTAGGAAATAGTAAACAAAAATATTTATACATATCAGAACCACACAATGACTTTATATTTGCAGTACTAGCAGAAGAGTTAGGATTTATTGGTTGTGTGGCTGTTATAGTTTTATTTGGAATATTTATTTGGAGAGGAATATTAATTGCAATGAAAGCTCCAGATATGTTTGGAAGTTTACTTGCAACAGGAATAACCTCATTAATAGGAATACAAGCAATAATAAATATAGCGGTTGTAACATCTTCTATACCAGTAACAGGTATGGCGCTTCCGTTTTTTAGCTATGGAGGAACATCACTTATAATTCTATTATGTGCAGTAGGCGTATTGCTGAATATATCAAGGCAGAGTCAGAAAATATAAAAACAATAAATTGGAATTTGTTTAGTTCCGGATGAATTCAGGACAGTCCCCAAAATCCCCAGGTTTGGTGATTTTAAGGGACAGTCCCTGGAATTCCTCCTCACACAAACTACAATTTACGGAGGTAATAAAATGAAAGTAATAATTGCAGCAGCACAAACAGGAGGGCACATTAATCCAGGAATTGCAATTGCAAATAAAATAAAAGAAAAAAATAGAAATGCTAGAATAATGTTTATTGGAACAACTAGAGGACTAGAAAATGATTTAGTTCCAAGGGCAGGTTATGAATTAAAAACAATAGATGCTTATGGCATAAATAGAAAAATAAGCATAAGCAATATAAAAAATATGTTTAAAACATTAAAGGGCTTTGGAGAGGCAAAAAAGATTGTAAAAGATTTTAATCCAGATATTGTAATAGGTACAGGAGGATTTATTTGTGGGCCAACAATTATGGCTGCAAAAAAATATAAAATACCAACATTGCTACATGAAAGTAATGCCTTTCCAGGAGTAGCAACTAAAATGCTTGCAAAAAAGGTTGATACAATTTTGGTAGGTTTTGAAGAAGCAAAGCAAAGATTACCAAAAGCAAAAAATGTAGTAGTAACAGGAACACCAACAAAAATAAAAGGAATAGCAATGTCACAAGCACAAAAAGATATTATAAAAAAAGGAATGGGCTTAAAAAATGATTTGCCAGTTATTTTAATTTTTGGAGGTAGCCAAGGAGCAAAAACTATTAATGAAACATTAAAAGATATAATACTAAGCAAATTAAACAAAGATTATCAGATAATTTGGGCGTCAGGTCCTAAACAATATGATGTAATAAAACAAGAACTAAAAGAGAAAAAAATAAATATTAATCAAATAGAAAATGTCAAGATTATACCATATATTTATAATATGGAAGAGGTAATGAATGTAGCAGATATAATAGTTTCAAGAAGTGGGGCTATGACAATTACAGAGATAGCTAAAATTGGAAAACCAGCAATATTTATTCCATTCCCATTTGCAACCGAAAATCATCAAGAGTATAATGCTAAAGTATTAGAAAAAGTGGGAGCAGCAAGAATAATATTAGATAAAGATCTAAATGCACAAAGTTTATCTAATACAATAGAAGAGATGCTAAAAGATAAAAACAAACTTGAACAAATGGGACAAAATGCAAAAAAAGTATCTGTAAATTATGTAGAAGACAAAATATATGAAGAAATAGAAAAAATTATTAAATAAAATCCAAATTTTCAAAGAAAGGAGGACAAGCCATGGATATAGAAAGATTAGAACAAAACATAAGGTATACATTTAAAAACAAAGAACTACTAAAAACCGCATTAACACATACTTCGTATGCACATGAAAAAAAAGTAGAAAGTAATGAAAAACTAGAATTTTTAGGCGATAGTATATTAGAGTTTGTAACAAGTAATTATTTATATAATAATTATAGAAAACTAAAAGAAGGAGAAATGACTAAAGTTAGAGCTTCTGTTGTTTGTGAAAGCAGTCTTTATCAAGTTGCTTTAAAGCATAATTTTAGTGATTTCTTAAAACTAGGGAAAAGCGAAATAGCATGTGGAGGAAATAAAAAACCAGCGATACTTGCAGATAGTGTAGAATCAGTAATTGCTGCAATATATGAAGATTCAAACTTAGAAAATGCAGAAAAATTTATAATAGAAAATTTAAAAGATCAAATAGAAATTGCAAGCAAACATGTAGGAATGAAAGATTATAAAACAGTTTTACAAGAAAAACTACAAATACATGGAAATGTAAAAATTGAATATACAGTAATTGATGAAAAAGGACCAGATCATAATAAGACTTTTGTAGTAGAAGTAAAATGTGATGGGAAACATTTAGCAATTGGACAAGGTAGTACTAAAAAGGCAGCAGAAATGGAAGCTGCACATAATGCATTGGAGGGAAAAAATGAGTGAACAATACATAATACCAATATTTGTACCACATTTAGGTTGCCCAAATGATTGTACTTTTTGTAATCAAAAAAGTATAAGTGGACAAACTAAGCAGGTAACAGCAGAGGATGTAAAACAAACAATAGAAGAATATTTAAAAAGTTTTAAAGATGAAAGTCTTCATAAAGAAGTAGCATTTTTTGGAGGAAGTTTTACAGGAATAGATGAAGCTAAACAAGAGGAACTTTTGGAAGCTGCATATGAATTTGTGAAAAATAAACAAATTCAATCTATAAGAATTTCAACTAGACCAGATTATATAGATAAAGAAAAATTAAAATTACTAAAAAAATATGGTGTAAAAACAATAGAATTAGGAGTTCAATCAACAAATGACTATATATTAAAAAAATGCAAAAGAGGACATACTTTTGAAGATGTAAAAAAAGCATCAAAATTAATAAGAATGCATGGATTTGTATTAGGACATCAAATGATGATAGGACTTCCAGAAAGTACAAAAATAGATGAATTAAATACAGCAAAAGATTTAGCAAAATTAAAACCAAAAATAGTAAGATTATATCCAGTTCTAGTAATAAAAGGAACGGAATTAGAAAAAGAGTATCAAAATGGAGAATATGAACCAATTCCACTATCACAGGCAGTAGAAAGATGTAAAGAACTATATTATTTCTTTACAAATAAAAAAATTACAGTAATAAGAATGGGATTGCAAAATACTGATATAATTTCTGATCCTAAAAATGCAAAAAGCGAAGTTGTTGCAGGACCATATCATGAGGCTTTTGGGCAACTAGTAGAAGATAGTATTTGGTATGATTCTATACTTGAAAAAATTAAAAAATTTAATGTAAAAGTTAAGGAAATAGAAATAAAAGTAAATCCAGAAAATATAAATAATATTGTTGGACATAAAAAGGAAAATATAAAAAAACTAAAAGATTTATATGATGTGGATACAAAAATAATTCAAAGCAAAGAAATTAAACCAGGAAAATTTGAAATAGAAATTTTAAAAACATATACAGATTTTTTAGATGAATAGATACTTTTAAAAACATCCATACTAAGTATGGGTGTTTTTTGTGACTAAATTTAAAACAAAAAGAAAAATTATAAAAGTAAAGCGTTTGATAGTACAATTTATTCAAATTGTTGTAGGAACTGCCTTGGTTGCAGGATCTACAAGCTTATTCTTACTTCCAAATCAGCTATCCTCAGGAGGCTTTTCTGGTATTGCAACAATTGTGTACTATTTATTAAACATACCACTAGGTACCACAGTACTAGTTTTAAATATTCCACTATTTATAATGTCATTAATAAAAAATGGAAAACACTTTTTTTTAAATGCCATAGTTGGAACAGCAGGATTATCAATATTCTTAAATGTATTTGAAAAACTAAAACCAATTACAACAGATAGATTTTTGGCATGCATCTATGGAGGAATAATTGCAGGAATAGGAACAGCAATTATATTAAAGGCAAATGCATCAACAGGAGGAACAGACCTTTTAACACAAATTATAAAAGCATATAAACCTAATATAAGAATTAGCAATTTGTTAGTAATATTAGATACTATAATTGTTGCGGCAAACGTTATATTTTTTAAAGAACTAGAAATAGGACTATATTCTGCAATTACAATATATATAATGGGAAAAATGCTTGATATCTTTTTTGAAGGTATTGATTTTGCAAAAATTGTATATATAATATCACAAAAAAATGATGAAATAGCAGAACAAATAGGAAACCAGATAAAAAGAGGTAGTACATCTCTTTATGGAAAAGGCATGTATAAAAAACAAGATAGAGAAGTGCTGTTTTGTGTTGCCTCAAGAAATGAAGTAAGAGAAATAAGAAAAATAGTAAAGGATATAGACAGCAATGCATTTGTAGTAATAACAAATGCAAGAGAAGTATTTGGAGAGGGATTTAAAGAAACATAAATGGAAAATTTTGCATAAATGGTTGACAATTATGTAAACATATGCTACAATAGATATATCGTGGGGAAATATCAAAAGAAAACAATTCATTTAGAAAAGGAGAATAAAATGAATAATAGAGAAGATTTTATGAAAAGAATAAAGGCAAATATTCCATCAGGAAATTATCCATTTGATGCAGAAGAGATGCTATTAAATGCTGAATTAAAAACCAAAGAGAAAAATAAGGAAAATGAAAATAATAAAATGACAAGAAGATTAGGAGATTATCCATTTGATGCAGAAGAGATGTTATTAAACACTGAATTAAAAAAGATGGAAGAAGGAAGATAGAAAGTATTTAGAGTGTTGAATTTTATCAACACTTTTTCTTTTTATGTACTTTTAAAACATTGTAATTGCCCCAAAATAGTGCTATAATAAAATGTACTTTGTATTTTCTAATATACAAAACTAATTTGAATATAATATAAGAAGAGGTTCTAATGGACGAGTCAATAAAAATATTGCCAAATTTTAAGAAATTTAATAGTTACATAGGTGATGTAAAGCAAGGAATAAGCCCAATAATGTTATCTGGGCTTACTGATGTTGCAAAAATTCATTTTGCATATTCAACATTTTTTTATACAGAAAAACCAATTTGTATAGTAACATATAATGAATTACAAGCAAAAAAGATTATAAAAGACTTACAATATTTTACTAACAAAGTAGAATATTTTCCAAGAAGAGAAATACTTTCTTATGATTATTTAGCAGAGAGTAAAGATATTTCAAACGAAAGAATAAATTGTTTAAATAATATATATAGTAAAAAAGCCAAAATTATAGTAACAACGATAGAAGCGGCTTCTCAAAAAATAGTAACAAAAAATGAATTATATAAAAACATAGTAGAAATAAAAGAAAATTCAATAATAGAATTAGAAGAGTTAAAGAAAAAATTATTTTACCTGGGTTATGAAAGAAGAGACTTAGTAGAAAATGCAGGAGAATACAGTATAAGAGGTGGAATAATTGATATTGGTATTACTAAAGAAACAGGTATAAGAATTGAGCTTTGGGGAGACGAAGTAGATTCAATAAGAGAATTTAATATAATGTCACAAAGATCAACAGAAAAAGTAAAAACAGCAAAAATATATCCAGCAACAGAGTTTGTATTAGAAAGAAATATAGAAGAGGTAATTAGTGACATTTTAAATGATTTTGATGAAGAAAAAGTTGCAGAGGATATAGAAGAAATTAAAAATGGGAATTATTTAAGCAAAGTAGATAAATATTTTAATTATTTCTATAAAAACAGTGAAACAATAATAGATTATATAAAAGAAAATTATATAATATTTTTAGATGAAATAAGCAAAATAAAAGCGAGATCTGAAAATATAATAAAAGATAATCAAAATGTAATAAAATCATTAATGGAAAAGAAAAGAACAGTGCCACAGGCCTTAACTAACTTAAATAATTATATTGATTTTTTAGGATTAATAAAAAATATACAAACCATATATTTAGAAAAACAAGATATAGGATTTGTAGATAAACAAAGTATGCATGCAAAAAGAAACGGATATAGTTTTAGCTATAGGGAGGTTAACTTTTTTCGTAGTTCAATGGATTTATGTTTTAAGGAAATACAACAAGCACAACACGACAAAAAAACAATAGTAATCCTTACAGGTAATAAAGATAATACAAAAAAAGTTAAAGATTTATTATTAGAAAAATTAGAAAATTTAAATAATATAACTGTAAAAGAAGGAGAACTTTCATCAGGATTTGAATGCTATGATTTTAATCTTTTAGTAATATGTGTAAAAGAATTATTTGCAGTACCACAAAAAAGGAAAAAACTTAGCCAAGATTTTAAACAAGGAGAAACAGTAATATTCTCAGATTTAAAAATAGGAGATTATGTTGTTCACAAAACTAATGGTATAGGTGTGTTTATAGGTGTAAATACTATAAAAGCAGATGGAGTTACAAAAGATTATATTAAAATAAAATATAAAGATGATGATATATTATATATTCCAACAAACAACTTAGATAATATAAGAAAATATATAGGAACAGATTCTAGAGCACCAAAAATAAATAGATTAGGTAGCAAAGAATGGGAAAATACAAAACAAAAAGTAAAATCAAATTTAAGAGAAGTAGCACGTGATTTAATAGAATTATATGCAAAAAGAGAAAAAATAAAAGGCTATGCTTTTTCAAAAGATACAGAATGGCAAAAACAATTTGACAGTAGTTTTGAATATGAAGAAACAGCAGATCAATTAAGAGCAATACAAGAACTAAAAACAGATATGGAAAAGCCAAAGCCAATGGATAGATTACTTTGTGGGGATGTTGGATATGGTAAAACAGAAGTAGCAATACGTGGTGCTTTTAAAGCTTGTATGGATCAAAAACAGGTAGCATATTTAGTACCTACTACAATACTTGCAAATCAACAATATGAAGCATTTAAGGAAAGAATGAAGGACTTTCCTATAAGAATAGAATTACTAAATAGATTTAGAACAAAAAAAGAACAAGAAGAAATTATTAAAAAATTAAAGCTAGGAGAAATAGATATAATAATAGGCACACATAGATTGCTTAGCAAAGATGTTGAGTTTAAAAATCTAGGATTTCTAATAATAGATGAAGAGCATAGATTTGGTGTTAAAGACAAAGAAAAAATAAAGCAATTAAAAACTAATGTAGATGTTTTAACAATGACAGCAACTCCAATTCCAAGAACACTTCACATGTCAATTGTGGGAATTCGTGATATGTCATGCCTTTATGAGCCACCACAGAATAGAAGACCAGTTCAAACTTATGTATTAGAATATGATGATGAAGTAATAAAGGAAGCAATAACTAGAGAACTAGAAAGAGGTGGACAGGTATTCTATTTGTATAATAAAGTAGAAAGTATAGAAAGAAAAGCAAACAAAATAAAAGAACTAGTTCCAGAAGCAAAAGTTGGATTTGCTCATGGTAAAATGACTGGAAAAGAACTAGAAGATATAATGCTAGAATTTGTAGATCAAAAGATAAATGTACTTGTATGTACTACAATATTAGAGTCAGGGATTGATATTCCAAATGCCAATACAATAATAGTTGAAAATGCAGATAGATTAGGATTGGCACAACTTTATCAAATAAGAGGAAGAGTAGGAAGATCAAGTAAACAAGCTTATGCTTATATAACATATAAAAAAGATAAACTAATGACAGAAGTTGCAGAAAAAAGATTAAAAGCAATAAAAGAATTCACTGAATTCGGTTCAGGATTTAAAATAGCAATGAGGGACCTAGAAATAAGAGGGGCAGGAAGTTTAGTAGGAGATATGCAACACGGACACATGGAACAAGTTGGATATGATACATATTGTAAATTGCTAGATGAAGTGGTAAAAGAAATGAAAGGAATTAAAGTAGAAGAAGAGCAAGAAATTACAATAGATATAAATGTATCTAGCTATATACCAGATAGTTATATAGAAAACAGTAGTCAAAAAATAGAAGTATATCAAAACATAGCATTATGTAGAAACAAAGAAGATATAGAAAATACAAAAAATGATATAATAGATAGATTCGGAAAAATGCCACAAGAAGTAGAAAACTTATTAAAAATTGCAAGAATAAAAGAAATCTGCAATCAAAAAGGAATAATAAAAATAACACAAAGAAATAATAATATTATATTTACATTTGCTAATAATGAAAGTTTTGATATGCCAATAGATGAGCTTATAAAAAAATATAGTGACAGAATAAAATTTTCACCAGGCAAAGAACCATATATTACGTATAAATTAAAAGACCAAAGCAAAACATTAGAAGAAATAAAGGATTTTTTAAAAATATAATTGCAAACGTTGTAGGGGCGGGACCTGTGTCCGCCAAAAAAGAAAGGAAAACCAATATGGTAATCACAAGTAAAGATAATGAAACAATCAAAAAAATAAGAAAATTAAAAGAAAAAAAGTACAGAGACATAGACAAAAAATACATTATAGAAGGTGCAAAATTAATAAAAGAAGCAATAGAAGAAAAAGCCGAAATAGATACAATAGTAGTATGCGAAAATTGTGTGCAAACAGGCGAAATAGATTCGAAGACCTTATATGAAATTGCAAAATACAATTGTGTGTATGTAGATGAAAAAGTATTTAATAATATAACAGATGTGCAAAATCCACAAGGCTTGTTAGCTGTTGTAGATAAAAATTGCAAAGAACAACAAATAAAATATGATGAAGATGCAATAGTTATTTTAGACGGAATACAGGACCCTGGAAACTTAGGTACAATATTAAGAACAATAGATAGTGTGCGGATTATCACAAGTTGTAGTATCTAAAAAAACAGGAGATATATTTAATCCAAAAGTAGTACGTTCAACAATGGGGGCTATATTTAGAATAAACATAATACAAAGTGATGATTTAGTTGCTACAATAAAAGAAATAAAAAAACATAAATTTAAAGTAATAGCAACATCACTTCAGACAAATGACAGTATATACGATATAGATTATAAAAAATCAGCAATAATAATAGGAAACGAAGCAAATGGAGTTTCACAGGAAGTAATGGAAACGGCAGATAAAAAAGTTAAAATTCCAATGTTAGGTAAAACAGAAAGCTTAAATGCTGCAGTAGCAACAGGAGTAATGCTATATGAATATGTAAGACAGAAGTTGATGAAATAAAATATAAAAAAATTAAACGAAATGTTCTGTTTCGTTTAATTTTTTGCTAAAATTTCTAAAATTTGAGGATAAATTTCTTCTGCATTATTATTCCAATTGTCAGCTATTTTTTTGGCTTGTTCTCTTGTTCCAGCATAAACTTGAACTTCAAAAAGAGTTTGATTGTTTTCTACTATTTTGCATTTTACACTATATTCATTTTCATTATGAGGAATAAAATCACTTGTAATAGAAGCTTTATTTTGAAAATCACCTAAAGTTTCTTTAAAGCTATTATCAACTCTAAATTTAGCAATTCCTGGTATTATATCCGAAACAAGCTCTAATGCTTGCCTTCCTGCATCTGTAAGCTCATACAAATTTTCTCCATCTTGTTCAAAAGATATAATATATTTGTTTTCTAATAAATCTAACAAAAATTGTTGAAAATAAAAGTAATTCATATTATCTATTGTAATTACCAACTTTAAAAGAGCATCATTGCTAATTGGCTTTGATACTTTGTTTAAAATATATAAAATTAAAGCCTTTTTTTCGGCTAATGTTTCACTATCTGATGTTAGTTTCATAAAAATGCTCCTTTAATTATTTATAATGAAATGATTATAACACAAACATTAACAAAATACAACTTGTAAAATTTTACAAAATTATGTAAATGTGATATAATATAAATACATAAATTTTTTGGAGGTGCAAACCATGTCAAAAAAACGCTTATCAGGCGAAGAACTCTATGAAGAGTTTAAAAGACGGGAAGCTAAAAACAAGGAAGAAAACGAAAAGAAGTTAAGAGAAGCAAGAAAAAATGTACCAAAATGTTGCAGAAATTGCAGGCGGAGTTGGTATAGATATGTTCTTCCGACAGGAAGCTTCTTAGAGCCTTCTGAGTTCTGTGGCTGCAGACTGAAGGTTAGTCTCGTAGATCCGAATGGCGTTTGCGAAAATTTTTTGTAAGAGGAAAGGGTAAGAATGCTTAAATAGCAGTCTTACCTTCTTCTTTTTAATTTAAATAATAAACATTTTGTCAATTATTGTCGATGAAAAATTCTTTACATTCTAAAAAAAGTGTAGTAATATATTTTTATCAAATTGCAGATCTGCAATTTAAAAAGTATTTAATTCTTAAAAAGTTTTTATCTTTTTAAAAATCCAAAATTAAAACAATTTAATATTAAGAGGTGATGCGTATCTGATAACATACACTAAACGTAACATTTTTGTAATTTCCTTAATTATCACACTTACAATATTCTGCTTAATTGAATTTACAGCTAACAAAGTAGAAGCAATATATCTACAAAAAAAGCAAAGCATACAAACAGACAATAAAGAAATTGCAAAAAAAGAAGAAATAGAACCAAAGAAATATGAAGAACCAAAAGAGCAAAAATGGGAAATAGAAATACCAAAGATAGATTTAACAGCACCAATTTCTGAAGGAACAAGCCAAGAGGTAATGCTAGAATATGTTGGGCATTTTGAAAATACAAATCTTTTAAATGGAAATGTAGGACTAGCAGCGCATAATAGAGGTTATCCTATAAATTATTTTGCAAGGCTTAAAGAATTAGAATTTGGCGATGAGATAATATATAAACAGGGTTATGAAACGAAAAAGTATGTTGTAAATAATATTACAATAATTCAAGATACAAATTGGTCATACCTTCAAGATACAGAAGAGAATACAATAACATTAATAACATGTGTAGAGAACAAACCTACACAAAGACGTTGTATTCAAGGAATAGAAATTAAGGAGGAATTTTAATGAGAAAAAAATTAATATCAATAATAAGTATAATAGTTATTTTAATAGGATTAATTCCAATATCAAGTAAGGCAGTAGTACCCATAGATACAGCATATATCTATGCAAATAAAAAAACAGAGGGACTATTAATGTGGAAAGGATTAAAAATACATACACATTTAGCTGTATATAAAAAAGACGGAAAAGAGTATCCAGCATATTGTATGAATAGAGAATTACCTGGAGTGGAAATTGGTAGGTCTCAAACAGTAGATGTAAAGAAATTAGTAAATAATGTAATGGTATGGAGAGCTATAATAAATGGATATCCATACAAAAGTATTTCCGAACTTGGATGCAATACAGAAGAAGAGGCGTATTTGGCAACAAAACAAGCTGTTTATTGCATGCTTACAAATAGAGATGTAAATGAATATTCTGCAATAGGAGAAGCTGGAGAAAGAACTTTAAATGCATTAAAAACAATTGTTAATAATGCGCGAAATTCAAATCAAACAAAAGTAAGTTCAGAATTAACAGTAAATGAACAAGAAAAACTATGGAGAATTGATAATTTAGACAGCAGTTATATTTCTAAAACATTTTTAGTAACTGCAAATACTTCAATGAGCAAATACACAGTAAATGTTAAAAATTTAAATATAGAGGGATATAAATTAGTGGACCAAAATAATAAAGAAAAAACAGAATTTTCAAATTCAGAAAAATTCAAAATACTTATACCAATACAAGAAGTAAAACAAGATGGAAATTTTTCAATTGAAGTATCGGCACAAGTTGCTACAAAACCAGTATTCTATGGAGAAAGTAGAGATAGTGGACTTCAAAGTTATGCACTAACTGGTTATACTTACGAAGAGGGCACAGGAAGCAAAAAGGTTTATTATACAAAAAATGAAACAAAAATAATAATCACAAAAACAGATGACAAAACTGGTAAGAAGTTAGAAGGAGTTGAATTTGAATTATTAGATAAGAATCAGAATAAAATTTATACAGAGATTACTACAAATAAAGATGGAATAGCAACAATAGATAATTTACTGCCAGGTATATATTACATTAGAGAAACTAAAACATTAGAAGGTTACCAATTATATAGTAAACTAATAAAAGTAGAGTTAGAACTTAATGAGGAAACAACTGTAAATGTAATCAATTCAGAAAAAGAACCAGAAATATATAAAGAGGAGAAAAAAACAGAATTAGCCGTAAAAGAGAAAAAAAGTAATATTAAAGTAAAAGAAACTGGTCCAAAATTACCTAAAACTGGAATGTAGAATCTTACATATTCCTTGACAATCCTTCTAGTAGCATATATAATATTTGATGTAAAACTACATAAAAGTAAGAAGGGAAGAGTGAATTTATTAAATGTCACAAATTATAGTATTAGCAATACTAATATTAATAAATGCATTTTTTGCAGCTACAGAAATTGCATTTATATCACTTAATGACGCAAAAATAGAAAAACAAGCAAAAGAAGGAAACAAAAAGGCAAAGCAAATAAAGAAAATGCTAAGAGAGCCAAGCAAATTTTTGGCAACAATACAAATAGGAATTACACTTGCAGGATTTTTATCAAGTGCATTTGCAGCAGATGCATTTGCAGATGATTTAGCACCAATGCTACAAAACTTAATACCTTTAGGATTAACTGCATGGAGAAACATATCAATAATTTTAATTACAATTATACTTTCATACTTCTCACTAATTTTTGGTGAATTAGTACCAAAAAGACTTGCAATGAGAAATAGTGAAAAAATAGCTTTTGGAACAATAGGAATAATAAGAACAATATCTATAATAACAGCACCGTTTGTAAAATTACTTACAGCATCAACAAATGGAGTATCAAAATTGTTTGGAATATCTGGAACAGATGAAGAAACTGTTACAGAAGAAGAAATAAGAATGATGGTAGATGTTGGAGAAGAAAAAGGTTCAATCAAAGAAGAAGAAAGAGAGCTTATAAATAATGTATTTGAATTTAATGACAAAGTAGTGTCTGAAATAATGATTCATAGAAAAGATATATATGCAATAGATATAAATTCAGATATAGACAATATTTTAAAAGAGTTAGATGAATATAAATATAGTAGAATACCTGTATATGAAGAAAACATAGATAACATTGTTGGTATGTTATTTATAAAAGATTTGCTTGCAAATGTAAATAAAAAAGAAAAAGTAAAAATAGCAAAAATTATAAGAGAACCATATTTTGTATCAGAAAACAAACCTATAGACGAGCTTTTTAGAGACTTACAAAAAAACAAACACCAATTGGCAATAGTATTAGATGAATATGGTGGAACAGCAGGGTTAGTTACAATGGAAGATATAATAGAGGAACTTGTTGGTAACATATTTGATGAATATGATGAGGAAGAAAAAGAATTTGAGAAAATCGATGATAATACATTTCTAATTAGTGGTAGTGTTTCTATACATGACTTAAGAAAAATTTTAGGTGTAGAAATACCGGAAGGAGAATATGATACTTTATCTGGATACTTAATAGAATTACTTGGAAGAATTCCATCAGATGATGAAAAACCTGTAATAGAAACCAAAAGAGTAACATACAAAATAGAAGATTACGAAGAAAAAAGAATATTATGGGTAAAAGCATGTAGAAATAATGTAGAAGAAGATAACGATGATGAGAATGATGAGGAAGATAGTAAAACAAGTAAAGAAGATACAGAAAAATCAGAAGATTAGTAAAAACACAAAAGGCAAGCAAAATTTAATGCTTGCCTTTATAAAAAGGAGAATAATATATGTATAAAGAATTTGGAATAAAAGAAGATGTAATAGAATTATCAAAAAAAATAGAAAAAGATTTAGATCCTATATTTAAAGAAGTAGAAGAAATAGAAGAATATAATAGTTTGAAAGTGTTGTCTGCTTTTCAAAAATACAATTTATCAGAAATGCATTTTAATGGAACAACAGGATATGGATATGGAGATATAGGAAGAGATACAATAGAGAGCATATTTGCAGATATATTTAAGGCTGAAGATAGCTTAGTTAGAACTCAATTTATATCTGGAACTCATGCAATTTCTACATTGCTATTTGGCATACTAAGACCAAATGACACATTAATTAGCATATCTGGAAAACCATATGATACTTTAGACGAAGTAATTGGGATAGTAGAAAATAAAAGTTCACTACAAAGTTATGGTGTAAAATATGAGCAAATAGAGCTAGTTAATGATGATTTTGACTACAAAGCAATAGAAGAAAGAGTAAAAAAAGGAAATATAAAATTGATTGAAATTCAACGCTCTAGAGGTTACTCAACAAGAAAGACTATAGACTTAGAAAAAGTAGAAAAAGTAATTAAACTTATAAAGGATATTGATAAAAATGTAATTATAATGATAGATAATTGTTATTGCGAATTTGTAACTAAAAAAGAACCAATTGAAGTTGGTGCAGACGTAGTAGTAGGTTCTTTAATTAAAAATTTGGGCGGAGGAATTGCTCCAAATGGAGGTTATATAGCAGGAAGAAAAGATATAGTAGAACTAGCAGCAGAAAGATTAACAGCACCGGGACTTGGAAAAGAAGTTGGACCAAGTTTGGGAATTAACAAACAAATCTTGCAAGGATTATTTTTTGCGCCACAAGTTGTAGCAAGTAGTTTAAAAACAGCAATATTTGCAAGCAGAATGCTAGAGGAGTTAGGATATAATGTAGAGCCAAAATTTAATGATAAAAGAGCAGACATAGTTCAAACAATAGAATTTAATGATAGAGAGAAACTAATAAAATTCTGTCAAGGAATACAAGCAGCTTCACCAGTAGATTCAAATTCTGTTCCTATGCCATGGGACATGCCAGGATATACAGACCAGGTAATAATGGCTGCAGGAGCATTTACACAAGGATCATCAATAGAGCTTTCTTGTGATGGACCAATAAGACCACCATATACAGCCTTTTTACAAGGAGGACTTACATATGGATACGGAAAATTGGGGATTTTAAAAGCAATTTCAAGATTATAGATGAATTGGAATTTATATGAAAGGAAATATTAATGAGAAATACAGTAATAATTGGAGGAGGACCTGCCGGATTAATGGCAGCGATTTCTTCTGCTAAAAATGGAGATAAAGTAACAATAATAGAAAAAATGCATTCTTGTGGAAAAAAATTACTAATCACAGGAAAAGGAAGATGCAATATAACAAATAATGCCCAAATGGATAAGTTCATAGCAAATACTCCAACAAACCCAAAATTCCTTTACGGAGTTTTTAATAACTTTACCAATAAAGATATAATAGAATTATTAGAAAGTGAAGGAGTAAAAACAAAAGTAGAAAGAGGAGAGAGAGTTTTTCCAGCTTCGGATAGGGCACAAGACGTTTTAGAAGCATTACTACATATATTAAAAAAAGAAAATGTACAAATATTAACTAATACAACAGCTAAAAGAATAATTACTGATGCCGAGAAAAATGTTTTAGGTGTAGAATTAGATGATGGAAAAGAAATAAAGGCAGACAAAATAATTCTTGCAACAGGAGGAAAAAGTTATCCAGTAACAGGTTCAACAGGCGATGGATATAGAATAGCAAAAGATTTAGGTCATACCATTACAAAAATAGAACCATCATTAGTACCACTTACATCTCATGATGAGGTTTGCAAAAAATTACAAGGATTATCTTTAAGAAATGTTGCAATCCAATTACAAATTTGCGATAAAGTAGTATATAAAGATTTTGGAGAAATGTTATTTACTCATTTTGGAGTATCAGGTCCAATAGTATTGTCAGCTTCATCATATTTGGTAAAAACAAAAAACATAGAACAAATTCTAAAAGGAGGCAAAGTAGAATTAGAAATAGATTTAAAACCAGCCTTGTCAGAAGAAAAACTTGATGCGAGAATATTACGTGATTTTGAGGAGCAAAAAAACAAACAATTTAAAAATAGTTTAGATAAATTGTTGCCACAAAAGTTAATACCAGTCATAATAGAGAAAACAAATATAAACGAAAGCAAAAAAATAAATGAAATAACTAAACAAGAAAGACAAAAATTAGTAAATGAGTTAAAACATTTTAAAATTAGCATAAATGGAACAAGACCTATAGAAGAAGCAATAGTAACATCAGGGGGAATAAACATTAAAGAAATAAATCCCAAAACAATGGAATCTAAATTGATAAATGGATTATACTTTGCAGGAGAAATAATAGATGTAGATTGCTTGACTGGAGGTTACAATTTACAAGTAGCATGGAGTACAGGATATACAGCAGGAATTAGTTAAATTGGAATTTGTTTAGTTCCGGATGAATTCAGGACAGTCCCCAAAATCCCCAGGTTTGGTGATTTTAAGGGACAGTCCCTAGAATTCCCCCTCACACAAATTCCAATTTGTATAATTTTTCTCAAAAAAACAAAAAAGGAACGAATAAATGGAAGAATTTAAAACAATAAGTAATAATGTAGAAGCAGAAATAGTTGAAAAGAAATCAAAATTCATAGCTCATGTATTTTATATAGAGTCAGTAGAAGAAGCAGAAGCATATATAAAGGAAATGAAAAAGAAATACCATGATGCAAGACACAATGTTTTTGCATATGCTTTAGAAACCGGTGACGGTGGAATAGCAATAAAATTTAATGATGACCGGAGAGCCTTCTGGAACAGCTGGAAGTCCAATATTAAAAATAGTATTAGAAAAGGGATTATCAAATGTTTTGGTTGTGGTAACAAGATATTTTGGAGGAATTCTATTAGGCACAGGAGGACTTGTAAGAGCCTATTCTGAAGCTACAATAAAAGCACTGGAAAAAGCAAAGATAGTAAATAAGAAGAAAGGATATAAAGTAAAAATAGTTACAGCATATGATCAAATAGAACAATTTAATTACTATGTAAATAAAAACAAGTTAAAGGTTATTAATACAGAATATTTGGAAAATATAGAATTTATGGTGGAAATGGCAGAGGAGCAATTAAATGAAATTACAAATAACAACAGTAAAAATCCTTTAAAAATTATAAAATATGATATTTTAAAAGAAAAATATATTGATATATAGCCACTTACGACCAAAATTAGAAAAAATTTCCAAAAAACTATTGCAATATTTATAAAATAATATTATAATTCAAATTGTAAAAAATTTACAAATATATTTTTAGGGGGTATAGTTTTGAAAGAGAAAATTACAGTTTTGATTGCAGATGATAATCCAGATTTTGCAATGACATTAATAGGCTATTTGGAGAAAGAAGATGATATGGAGGTAATTGGTGTTGCCAAAGATGGTAAAGAGGCATGCGACATGATATTAAATACAAAGCCAGATATTGTTTTACTAGATGTTATAATGCCATATTTAGATGGGTTAGGAGTACTAGAAAAAATATCGGCATCATCAATGGATAAAAAGCCAATATGCATAATGTTATCAGCTGTTGGTCAAACTAAAATAACTCAACAAGCAATAAGCCTAGGAGCAGAATATTATGTAATAAAACCTTTTGATATAGAATTATTAATTAAAAGAATAAGAGATATAAAATATTTTGAACCAAAACAAAACCAAGGTGCAACAATAAATAGAGAAATTAAAGCTCCATACATAGACATTCCAAAAGAAAACAAGAAAAGTGAAGATAACCTAGAAGCTCTAGTTACAAATGTTATACATGAACTAGGCGTTCCAGCACATATAAAAGGTTATCAATATTTAAGAGAAGCTATAATGATGGTTATAAATGATATAGATATCATAAACCAAATAACAAAACAATTATATCCAGAAATAGCAGAAAAATACAAAACAACACCAAGTAGAGTAGAAAGAGCAATACGTCATGCAATAGAAGTAGCATGGGCAAGAGGACAAGCTGATGCTGTAGAAAACATATTTGGATATACAATTTCAGCAGCAAAAGGTAAGCCAACTAATAGCGAATTTATAGCAATGATAGCTGACAAATTAAGATTAGAATTAAAAACAGCATAGAAAAGAAAAAAGGAATTATGGGTAGACAATTTTGTCTATCCATAATTATTTAATGTAAAAAAACAAATGTTCTTGGAAAATCTTGACAATTTACAATTTAAAATGTATAATTTTGGAAGAATATAGAAAGAAAGGGTATGATGTATGTTAGAGAAAATACTTTTAGATACAAACATGTTAATATACTTGGAAGATGATCACATTTTAAACAAAGATGTGGCAAGATTAACGAGAATATTGTATGATTCATCTAACTATAAAATTGTAATACATCCAGATTCAATTTTAGAAACTAATAAAATTAAAGACGTGAATAGAAAGAATATTTTTCAATCTAAAATAAGAGTATATAAACAAATAAACAATCCACCTAGAGCATCAGAAGCTTTTCAAAGCATGTTAGGATATAAAAATGAAAATGACAAAATAGATAATGAATTGCTATTTGCGGTGAAACAAAATTGTGTATCATATTTTGTTACAAATGATAATAAATTAAAAGGTAAAGGAATAAGGATAGGGCTTGGTGATAGGGTTCTTAATATAAAAGAAGCAATTGAAAAATTTGAAAAGCAAGAGATGAAAGAAATTTTAGTTCCAGTTTTCATAAAAAAAGAAGAACTTTATAGGGTTCAACTAGAAGACCCATTTTTCAACAGCTTAAAAAAGGACTATTTTGAATTTGATAAGTGGTTTGAAAGAAAACAGCGAGAAGGGGAAAAAGCATATATAGTAAGAAATCAAAAAAATGAAGTAACTGCATTTTTGATGCTAAAAATAGAAGAAAAGGGTGAAGAATATGAAGAATTTGAAAAGAAGTTTTCAAAAAAAAGAAGGTTAAAAGTTTCGACTTTTAAAGTTGATGACACTGGAAAGAGGATAGGAGAAACTTTTATAAAGATAATAGTTGAAAATGCAATAAAAGAAAAGGTAGAAGAAATATATGTTACAGTCTTTCCAAAATACAATTTTTTAATAGATTTATTTAAGGAATATGGATTCAAATATTATACTTATAAACAAACTCCTGATAAAAGAAAAGAAAGTAGCAAAGAGTATGTTCTAGTAAAAAGCATGAAGGATAAAGAGTCATATCCATTTGTAAACATAGAAAAACGAAAAGTTTTTATTGTGCCGATACAACCAATTTATCATAGGCTCCTTTTCCCAGAAGCAATTAAAAATTTGCAATATTCAATTAATGATTATGAAGGAATCAATACAGAATCCAATGCAATTAGAAAAGCATATATTTCAAACTCAAACATAAAAAAAATTCAATCAGGAGATGTTTTATTATTTTATGCTTCACAAAAAGAAAAAGCTATAACTTGTGCTGGAATAGTAGATACAGTGTTTTCTGATTTTAAAAAGAGCGAAGAGATAGTAAATTTGGTAAGAAAAAGAACAGCATATTCAGAAAGAGAATTGCAAAACAATGTTGACTTAAACAGCTTAGTAATTATGTTTAAACATTATATGACATTTAACAAAGAAATTGCCTATAAAGAACTGAGAAAATGGAATATAATTAATGGGGCTATACAAAGCATAACAGAAATAGATGGAGAAAAAATAAAGGAGCTTATAAATAGAAATGAAAAAGATTCATACTATTTTAAGTAAGCACATTGTAAAGAAAAAGTAATAATATATTAATAAAGTTGTAATACAATATTTATAAAATAATGATAGAATACTAAAGAAAAAAATAGGTAAGGTGTGGAAAAAATGTGTAAAATTTTGTTATCGATTAATCCAGAACACGTTGAAAATATATTTAATGGGAACAAAAAGTATGAATATAGAAAAATAAAATGTAAAGAAAAAGTAGATAAAATAATAATTTATTCTACTGCACCTATAATGCAAGTGGTTGGAGAGGCTGAAGTGAAAAAGATACTAGAAGATACTCCGGAGGAAATATGGAAAATTACACAAAATGAATCGGGAATAAATTTAGAATTTTTTAAAAAATACTATAAGGGGAGAAAGAAAGCTATAGCATATCAATTAACATCTATTATTAAATATGAGCATCCTAAAACATTAAAGGATTATGGATTGAAAATGGCACCACAGTCATTTATATATGTAAAATAGAATTAATAAAAAATATATCTATGGTTTGAATATTTTTCACCTACCCACAAAAAACCTCGGAAATTTTATTTCCGAGGTTTTGAAATATATTGATTTGTCTATCTCTTTGAGAATTGAGGTGCCTTTCTTGCTTTTTTAAGTCCGTATTTTTTACGTTCTTTCATTCTTGCATCTCTTGTTAAGAATCCAGCAGATTTTAAAGCTGGTCTGTATTCGCTGTTAGCTTCTACAAGTGCTCTTGCTATACCATGTCTTACAGCACCTGCCTGACCACTTATTCCTCCACCTGTTACTTTTGCAATTACATCAAATTTATCTAAAGAGTTTGTTGTAACTAATGGTTGTTTTACTATAACTTTCAAAGTTTCAATACCAAAGAATTCATCAAGTGGTTTGTTGTTTACAGTAATATTACCATTACCATTTACTAATCTAACTCTTGCAATTGATTTTTTTCTTCTACCTGTTCCATAGAATGATATTTTTTCTTTTTTTGTTGCCATATTATTTTACCTCCCAAATTTCAGGTTTTTGAGCTTGATTTTCATGTTCTGCTCCTGCATATATTCTTACTTTGTTAATCATTTTTCTTCCTAATCTATTATGTGGAAGCATTCCTTTAATTGCAAGCATCATTGCTTTTTCTGGATTATTAGAAAGCATATCTTTTGCAGAAATTTCTTTCATTCCTCCAATATATCCTGAATGATGTCTATATACTTTTTGATCTAATTTTTTTCCTGTTAAAATTACATCTTTGCAGTTTAATATTATAACATGATCACCTGTATCTTGGTTAGGTGTAAATGTTGGTTTGTGTTTTCCTCTTAATAATTTTGCAGCTTCAGCAGCTACTCTACCTAATGGTTTTTGACTAGCGTCTATTATATACCATTTGCTTTCAACTTCATTATTTTTTGCCATATATGTTGTATTATTCATTAGAAACTGTTCCTCCTATCATATTTTAAAGATTATATTGTAAAATATATTATTAACTACCGGGTAATAGGTTAAAAACATATTACTACAAATATTCATACTCAACTATTTTAATATATAAATAAAAAAAAGTCAATAAAAAGTCAATAAAAACCTTGACATTTTTAAAAAAATACTGTATTATTATTAAGTCGTAAAGAAGAAGTAACCCTTCTCACCTTATCTAGTATGGAAAAAGGTTAATATTTAAGTTAAATAAATTTAAGTATTGTGGGTAACTTGTTCTTTTGGAACAAGTTTTTTCATTTGTTAAAAATATTAAACAAAGCAAGACGAAGATTTTTATTTGTTTGGAGGTGAACAATATAAAACAAGATCAATTAATTAATGAGCAAATTAGATTTAGAGAAGTTCAAGTTATTGATGAACAAGGAAACAAACTAGGAAAAATGAATACACATGAGGCTATTGATTTAGCAGAAGGTAAAGATTTAGATTTAGTACTAGTGTCATCAAATCCTGAAAACCCAGTTTGTAAATTAATGGATTACGGAAAATACAAGTTTGAACAATCAAAAAGAGAAAAGGAATCTAAGAAAAAGCAAAAAACTGTTGAAGTAAAAGAAATAAGAGTTACACCAAATATAGAAGAACATGATTTTAATTTTAAAACAAAAAATGCTAAAAAATTCTTAGAGGATGGAAGTAAAGTTAAAATTACAGTAAGATTTAGAGGCAGAGAGTTAAGTTATGCAAAACTTGGTGAACAGGTATTAAATAAATTTGTAGAAAGTTTATCAGAGGTATCAACATTAGAAAAGAAACCTTTGTTAGAAGGAAAAAACATGTTTATAATACTAGCACCAATTAATAAATAAAAGATTATTAAGGAGGAATAAAAAATGCCAAAATTAAAAACAAATAAAGCAGCATCAAAAAGATATTCTTACACAGCAAGTGGAAAAGTAAAAAGAACATCAGCTAACTCAAGACACAGATTAGCTACAAAAACAAAAAGACAAAAAATGTCAAGAAGACCAAATGCTTATGTAGATAAAACATGTGAAGCAGGTATCAAAAAAATGTTACCATATGGAAATTAGAAAATAGGAAGGTGAATAAAAAATGGCAAGAGTAAAAACAGCAAGAATAACAAGAAAGAAACATAAAAAAGTATTAAAACAAGCAAAAGGATATTTTGGAGCAAAAAGCTATAGATTTAGAAATGCAAACCAAGCAGTTTTAAAATCATTATCTTATGCATATGTAGGAAGAAAAGATAAAAAAAGTGATTTTAGAAAATTATGGATAGCAAGAATAAATGCAGCAGCTAGAATGAACGGAACAACATATAGCAAATTAATAGCAGGTCTAAAAAAAGCTAATGTAACAATAAACAGAAAAATGTTAGCTGATTTAGCTGTAAATGATCCTAAAGCATTTACTGAAATTGCAGAAATAGCAAAAAAAGCATAATTTGAATTAAAACAATAAAAGGAAAGAATTGAAAATGAATTCAATTCTTTTTTTATTAAATAGGAAAAATCGAAGATTTTCCTATTCAATAAAAATGCTATAATCGCTATTGCCTTTGAGATTTCCTCATTTTATTCGGAAACTCAAATCGGCGAGAAGAAAAGTGTGGCAATGCCACTTTTCTTATTATTGTTTTTTCATTTTTGGTTTTGAAACCAGAGAAGCAATATAGCCAAAGAATATTGCTGCGGCAATTCCACCAGCGGCTGCGGCAGTACCACCGGTAAAGGCGCCAACTAGTCCGTTTTGTTGAACTTTTTCAATAGCTCCTTTTGCTAATAAGTTTCCAAAACCAGTTAAAGGAACAGTTGCACCTGCACCTGCAAAATCGACTAAATGTTGATATATTCCTAATCCTCCGTAGAATTGCACCGCTTGTTACAAATATAACTAAAATTCTTGCTGGTGTCAGCTTTGTTTTATCAATTAAAATTTGACCAATAATACAAATTAATCCTCCAACAACAAAAGCTTTTAAAAGCATAACCCAATTTAAATTATTAAAAAAATCTTGCATTTATATTACATCCTTTCTATAAATTGTAATTTGTTTAAATCTCTATAGAAATCGCATGTGCAATTCCAGGAATTGATTCGCCTTGTTGTGAAGAGGTTGCGTTTGTAAGCGCACCTGTTGCAATTAAAAGAATTTTTTTTAGTTTCTTTTGCTTTAATTGATTGAATAGATAGCCAGAAAATACACTAGCACAACAAGCACAACCAGAACCTCCAGAATGAGTATCTTGGTTTTCCTTATCAAAAATCATTACTCCACAATCATTATAATTATTTTTAATGTTATAACCTTTAGCTTGGCACAGTTCTATTGAAATTTCTTTACCAATATAGCCTAAATCACCAGAAAATATTCCATCATAATAACTTGGATTTCTACCGGTATCTTTAAAATGTGTAACTAAAGTGTCTACAAAAGCAGGCGCCATAGCAGCTCCCATATTGTTTGCATCTTTTATTCCCATATCAACTATTTTACCAGTAGTTATACTTGTAATAAAAGGACCTTGACCTGTTTTAGAAATTATTGCAGAACCCGAACCTGTAACAGTCCATTGAGATGAAGGAGGCCTTTGATTTCCAAGCTCTAAAGGAAATCTAAATTGCTTTTCTGCGCTACAAAAATGGCTAGAAGCAGCACAAAGAATATTACTTGCACCATTACCATCAATAAAAACAGAACCCAAGCTTAAAGCTTCTACAAAAGTAGAACAAGCCCCAAAAATTCCGAAAAAAGGAATGTTCAAGTCTCTTAATCCAAAACTAGAAGATATACACTGGTTAAGTAAATCACCTGCAAAACAATAATCTATTTGATCTACAGGTATCTTTGATTTTATAATACTTAAGTTTACGGTTTCTTTTATAATTTTGCTTTCAGCCTTTTCCCATGTTTTTTCTCCCCAAAATTCATCTTCTAAACATTTATCAAAATACTTAGCAAGAGGCCCATCGGCTTCTTTTGGACCAACAATACAAGCGGTATCTAATATTGTTATTGGATTATCAAATTTAATTGTTTGAGAACCTATTTTTTTCATATTATACCTCCAAATAATTATATAAAATTTGCTTATACTAATGTTATGGCTTGTGTATTAAAAATCAAATACACTATTCCAATTAAAATTGATGTGGAAATTCCGTATACCAAAACTGGACCTGCAACTGTGAACATTTTTGCTCCTACTCCCATAACATAACCTTCTGATTTGTATTCCATCGCTGGAGAAACAATAGAATTTGCAAAACCAGTGATTGGCACAAGAGAACCAGCTCCGGCAAACTTTCCTATTTTATTAAACACATTAAGTGCTGTTAGAAATGCACTTAAGAATATTAATAGAATGGAAACGATTGTGGAACTTATATCTTGTGACAAACCTCTAAATTTACAAATCTCCATTATAAATTGCCCAATGCTACAAATTAAACCACCAACCCAAAATGCATTTAAACAATTTTTCCAAATTGGAGAATTTGGTGATTTTTTATCAACATATTCTTGATATTCTTTTTGAGTATTAATTGGTTTCATATTTTCCTCCTTTAAATCCTATTTTCATCTACGCTAAATGTAAGATCAATGGTAGAATAGTATTCTATTATTTTGTTACCATCTATTTTTGCTTTTTGCTCTAAAACAGTAACAGATGAGATGTAATCTATTGTCTTAGAAGCTTCCAATATTGTTTTGGTAATTGCATCTTTCCATGAAACATTAGAAATACCAGTTAATTTTAAATGTTTTTCAATTGTCATAATTAATAAAACCTCCGAAAATAATATAATAATATAATTTCCTGAAATACTAAAAATATGCAAAAATATATGTTTTAAATTAATATTACAATTAGATTACAATTAGATTACAATTAATCCAAAAATATTGACTTTTGAAGACTATATTATAAAATATACGTAAAGAAAATTTGGTTATAATAGTATATTTTGGGCAAACATTAAAAAAATTCAAGTTTAACAAGATAAAATATTGTAAATTATAAATATTAGTAAAAAAAATAAAACTAAGGAGAAAAAAATGCAAAGCTGTTTAGGTCTTTATATAGAAAATAATATAATTAAATATGCAAAAACTTCAAAAGAACGTGAAACAGTAAAAGTAGAATCATATGGAGTAAAATTTTATGATGATTTAGAAAAAGCAATAAAACAAATTGTAACTGAAACATTTAGTTTTAAAACTCCAATAAGTACAAATTTAGCAGATGAACAATACACATATGCTAATGTATTTAGCTTGCTTAACAAAAAAGACCTAGAAAAAGCAATAGGCACAGAGTTCGACTATTTTTGTAATGAAAAAGGAAAAAACAGAAATGCTACAGAATATAGAAGATTGCTATTAGATAATTATGATGATAAAGACAAGACTGGAGTCCTATATGCTTATACTGATAAATCAAGCATTGTAAGCAGATTACAATCACTAGATGGCTATAGAGTAAATACAGTAATTCCTTTACCTATTGCAATAAAATCACTAAATAATTTTGCAGATAAAAGAAATAGCCTAATAATAAATATAGAAGAAGAAACAAGCTTTACTACAATAGTTAATGGTAAGATTTATAGAATAAATAAAATTGAAGATGGTATGAAACAAATATTAGATTCTATATCATTGAAAGAAAATTCATATGCAAAAGCATATGAAATATGTAAAAATACAACAATATATACATCTGAAGGACAAGGGCTTCAAACAGAGGAAAATGAATATTTAGAAGAAATTGTGCCAAGATTATATAGTATAGTAGAAAAAGCAAAAGAAATAATGATTGAAAACGAAATAGAAATAGAAGATATATATATAACAGGATCTGCAAGTATAATAAACAATATAGATTTATATTTTCAAGAGAATTTTCCGGACAAAAAATGTGAAATTTTAACACCATTTTTTGCCTCAAAGAGCAATTTGAAAATAAACATAAAAGATTATATAGAAGTGAATTCAGCAATTGCACTATCATTAGAAGGACTAGGAATAGGAACAAAAGAGGCGAACTTTAAACATAATGGAAAACTAGAAGGTTTATTAACAATAGATTTTGGAGGAAATTCTAAAAACAAATCTACTAGTGCAAAAGAAAAGTCTAGTAAGTTGACTAACTTATTCAAACTAGATTTTAGTGAAGGACTAGATAATACAGAAAGATGGTTACTTAGAACTGCAATAGCAATTTTGCTATTAATAGCTGTTTATATTTCATTTGAAAAAGTATTGATGTCACAAATAAACAAAAAAGATAAAGAAGTTCAAGGATTTATAGATGATTCTCAAGCAAAGATAGCACAAGTAGAAGAATATACAAATTTATTAAACACTAGAAAAGGAGAATATCAATCTTTAGTTGAGCAAATTGATAAGCAAAATGAAAGAATTTCGGAAATAAATGCAAAGAAAAATGCAATTCCTAATTTATTAAATAAAATAATGTTTGTAATACCAAAAGAAGTTCAACTAATATCTATTACAAATACAACAGGAAAAACAATACAAATAGAAGCACAAGCAAAAAAATATGAACAATTAGGTTACTTTATTGCAGGTATAAAGAATGAGGGAATTTTAATTGATGTAACTTCAACAGCAGGAACAAAAACATCTGAATTAGTTAAAGTTACAATAACAGGAAACTTAAATTATTAATATAAAAGAGGAGTAGGTTGTGAAAAAAATATTAATTTCAATTATAATAATATTGTTAATTGGATTGGGATATATAATAGGGGTAAAAAGCTTAAGTATTGGACAATTAAAACTGGAAAGTGTAGGCGATATAAAAAATGCTAGTGCTAGCTTGGATCAAAAGTTCAATACAAGCAAAGAAATTTCAGCTAAAACTTATCCAAAATCAATAGAAGATTTAGATAAAGTAGTTAGAGATTTAAAAACTGCTAAACAACAATATCAGGCAAAAACTTTAAACAATCCAGATGTTCAATCGAATTTAGGAATAATACAAGTAGAAAAATATAATATAGAATATTTATGGACAATTATAGGAAATTATGCAACAAAAAATGGTGTAACACTTACACTTGATATTAAATCTACAAGTGCACAAGATGTATACAATTTAAACTTTAGTTTAGAAGGGAAATATATAGGAATTACAGATTTTATATACAGCTTAGAAGATGATAGTGAACTAAAATTTGAAATAAAAGATTTTAAAATATCATCAGATAAAATAACAACAAAAAATACAGCTACAAATGTAACAGATAATGAAGTAACAAGTAATGAAAACGGAGACAATCAGGAAAGTAATAATACAGTAAATGATAATTCTAAGACTAATAGCAATAGCACAAATACAAACCAACAAGATACCACAGCAAATAATAGCCAAGACAATACTGAATCAAAAGGTGATGGTATTACATTATATGCTACATTTACAGTAGAGAATGTAGGCATAAATTTAAATGAATAATGTGGAGGAGAGAATGGCAAAGACAGTTATAAAAGAAATTTTTATATTTTTATTGCTACTTTTAGTAATAGCACTTGTGCTAGGAATAATGTTTTATGATTATATACCTAATAATAAAACTGTACCTACGGCTTTAAAACAATATGAATTAGCGCCAGAGGCACAAGAAGAGTTAAATGAAACAATGAGTAGAAGTAGCGAGAATATTGTAAAAACATATTATATAGACAGTTCAGATTTAAGTGCATATGCAAGCGCAAAAGACTATAATAAAGGAAAAGTAAATCCATTTGAAGATTATACTTCTGAAAACACAAAAAATAATACAAATACAAGTAGTAATACAAGCACAACAAATAAAAAAAATACAAATATAGCAGAAAATAAAACAACAAATACAGTAGATAGAAATGAGGATTTTACAGGAGGACAAGGTGGCAAAACAAGATAATTTTACCACACAAACTTTTCTATAGAGAAAAGAAATTATAACTTTAGGTAATATTTATATATATAAATATATACAAACAAATTAAAAAATAAAGGAGGGGAACAAAAGATGAGAGGACAAAAAGGTATTACATTAGTTGCTTTAGTAATAACAATAATTGTAATGTTAATATTAGTAGGTGTTTCTGTAACAGTTGCTATTAACGGAGGATTATTTGATAAAGCAAAAGAAGGAGCAACAGGTACACAAGAAGCAGCAAATGCAGAAAGAAACTTATCAAATGGAAAAGTAATGATCGATGGTAATGAACACAATGTTACAGACTTTGCACTATAATCAAAAAGTATTATTAGTTGCGAATTTGCGGGGCATATGCATTATATGTATATGCCTAAAAATCTATTAAGGGAAGATAAAAGGAGAAATAATATTGGAAGCCATAATATATATAACAATTTTTATAATAGGAACATTATTTGGAAGCTTTTTTACACTTGCAACATATAGAATACCACTAGGGCAAGATATTACACATAAAAGATCATATTGCCCAAATTGTAATCATAGATTAGAGTTTTTAGATATTATTCCAATATTTAGTTATATATTTTTAGGCGGAAAATGCAGATATTGTAAACAAAAAATAAAACCAAGATACCTTCTTTTCGAAATCTTTTCCGGCTTAACATTTTTATTCTTTGCATTATCATTAAAACTTGATATTTTTAGATTTAATATTAATATAATAGCATATTTGGTATATGGACTATTATATATTTCAACATTATTTTTAATAGCAGGTATAGAAAATCAAAATCATACAATTTCAAAACCTGTTTTATTCTTTGGATTTGTAGTTAATGCAATATATATAATATATTTATATATATTTAAACTTGATATATATAAATATGCTATATATCTAGCAATATTTTTAATAATAGTTTTAATAGATACTATTATTTTAAAGAAAACTGGCAAACAAAATTATACAATTTCGATTTTGTTGCTATGTTTTTACATGGCTTTGGCAACAGGAGAAGAAGTAACAATTTTGTCAATTATAACTGCGTTATTAATGACAGCGATATCACAAATTGTTATATCAAATAAAGATAATAAAAGCGAAATAATAATTAAAGAACAGAAAAAAATATCAATTGGAACATATTTATGCATAAGCAATATTGTATTTTTAATATTACAGAATTTTATTTTGGGAGTTAATATATGAAAAGATTTTTAAAAAGCAATAAAGGAATAACTGGTGCAGATGCTGTACTTGGTGTTGCATTGGCTATATTGTTTTCTGGAATTATAGCCACGCTATCTTATAACATATATGTAACTAGTAGTTCCTTAAAAAGATCATCAAAGGCATTGGAATATATAACAAGTACATTTGAATATGTAGCAACTCAATATTATGATAATGTTACAGAAGATAATATAAAAGAATATATTAATAATTTAGATGAAAAAATATCAACAAATGAGGGTAAACCATATAAGGCACAAGTTTCTGTTACCAAGTACAATCAAATAGAAGGCAATACAGATAAACTGGATTTGGTAAAAGAAATTACAATGTCAGTAACATATAAATTAGGGGATAAAGACCAAACGATAGAAATAAAAACAGCAAAATCAAGAGAAAAACTAGAAGTTCCAAACAAACCGAATTTAGATAAACTAGCAATAACAGAAAGACAATATATATATCCAATAAAATATGTAAATGAAAACTGGAAAGTAACTTCTAAAGACGATACTAATTGGTATGACTACAACAGAGGATTATGGGGCACCGTAGTAGTTACAACTACTCAAAAATCAATAGGAGATGTAATCACTAAGACAGATGGAACCATATATTTATGGGTGCCAAGGTTTGAATATAGTCCAAATCCTAATAGTGAAGATAAGTATGTAGTGAACTTTTTATATAAAAATACAAATAAGCGAATTGTAGTTAAAGAGGGAATAACAAGAATAGAAGACAGAGAACTAAAATCTGTAAAGGACTCAATACCTAACGAATTTATACAAAATGAGAATACAGGAGTTTGGATTACAAAAGGAGATTTGAGCCATGATCCATATTTATTTTTAAATAAAAGTAAATATAAACTAGATGATGCAAAATACTCTGGAAAGTTATGGCAAAGTAAATAAAATTATATAAAAAAATTAATATATATATTATAATAATATATATAATCATGCAAAAGAGGAGGAACTAATATGGATGCTAAACGAAGAGGACCAATAGGTATAGAACTAGTAAAAAGAGGGCTAGTAAATGAAGAAGATATAAATAGAGCACTAGAGTACCAAAAGGAAAATCCTAATAAAAAAATAATAGAAATAATAAATACACTTAGTTTATGCGATGAATATTCATTAATTCAAGCATTAGGAGATATATTAGATGAAAAAGCAATTATATTAACTCAAAGTGATGTAAAAATAAATCCGTCTGACTATATATCTATAGATGTGATAAAAAACAACAAAGCTATTCCATTTGAAATAACAGGAAATAAAATAAAAGTATGTTTTGCAGATACATTAGATAGAAAAGCTGTTGAAATAGTTAGATTAATTCTTTTAAATAAAGGATTAATAATGGAAAAATATATAACATTTGAAAAAAATATAAATCAAATAATAGAAACATTAGAAGGAACAGCTACAGATAATATAAATTCAAATACTGACACAACTGGTTTAGTTGATAGTATAATTAAAACTGCAATAAAGAAAAGAGCAAGTGATATTCATATAGAACCATTAGATGACCAAGTAAGAGTAAGATATAGAATAGATGGAGAACTTGTAACTGCAGTAAAGATTCCAAAAGAAAAACAATCACAAATAATAGGAAGATTAAAAGCAATTTCAAATATGTACCAGGAAAAACAAGAATCACAAGATGGTAGAATTATAATGTATCCGGATTATAATATTCGTGTTTCTTCACAAAGAAATATTTATGGAGAAAAATTCGTTTTAAGATTATTAAAAAAGAATATGAATATTAGAGGATTAGAAGATTTAGGATTCCCTGGTGATGATAAATTTATTAAATCATGCTTTAATAAAAGAAATAGTATAACAATAGTTGCAGCACCTACAGGAGAAGGAAAAACAACAACATTATATAGTATAATTGATTATTTAGATAAACCAGAAATTAATATAACAACAATAGAAGATCCAGTTGAAATTCGTATTGCGGGATTGAATCAAATAGAAATAAATGAAAAACTTACATTTTCTGATTCTTTAAGAACAGTATTAAGACAAGACCCAGATATAATACTAGTTGGAGAAATTAGAGATAGAGAAACAGCAGAAATAGCAGTACAAGCTGGACAAACAGGTCATTATGTATTGTCAACAATTCACACAATAGATAGTATAGAAGTAATAACAAGATTAAGAAAAATGGGAGTATCTAACTATGATATTTCTAGTACAGTTGGAACATCAGTTTCTCAAAGACTTGTAAGGAAAGTTTGTAAAAAATGTGCAAGAAAAAGAGAATTTAATGATAAAGAAAAAGAAACAATTAAAAGAATTAGCGAAAAATATAATGTTGAATTTGATTTAACAGATAAATACACATATGATACAGTTGGCTGTAAGGAATGTAATAATAGTGGATATTATGACAGAATAGGAATATTTGAAGTTTTATCACTAGATGATAATATAAAAGAGTTAATTGTAAATGGAGCATCTAGCATTGAAATAAGAAAAGAAGCTTTAAAAGAAAATTTTAAACCATTAGTGGTTGACGGAATTAAAAAAGTAATTGATGGAATAACAACACTAGATGAACTTGATAGGAAAATTATATTATACTAGGAGGAACGAAAATGTTAAATATGAATAAAGTTTTAGATGAAGCAATAGAGAAAGATGCATCAGATGTACACTTGATTTTTGGATTAAAGCCTATACTTAGAGTCGCAAGAGAATTACAAGAAAGTGAAACAGCAGATGTGCTAAGTGAAGATGAATTATATGAAGCATATGATTACTTTGTAAGAGGAAATATAGATAAAGATGAAATTTATCATGAAACAAAAAGACTTGATACATCATTCGAATATGAAAACATAAGACTAAGAGTAAATATATCATCAGCAGATGACAAACCAACATTTACCTTAAGAATTATAAAAAATACGCTTCCAACATTTCAACAATTAGGAGTACCAGACATTGTTAGAAGAATGACACTTCAACCACAAGGATTAATTTTAGTTACAGGAAAGACTAACTCACGGAAAAACAACAACATTAAATGCTTTAATAAACGAGCTAAATGAAAAGGAAAATAAAAAAATACTAACACTAGAAAAACCAGTTGAATTTAAGCATCAATGTAAAAAATCTGTAATTGTTCAAAAAGAAGTTGGAAGGGGCGGAGATGTTCCAAACTTTAGAGATGGTGTAAAAAATGCTCTAAGAGAAGACTGTGACATATTAGTAATTGGAGAGATTAGAGATAGAGAAACAATGGAAGCTGCAATAGATATGGCAGAATCAGGACACTTAGTAATAGGAACATTACATACAAAATCTTGTGCAGAAACAATAGATAGAATGATAAACTTCTATGAAGTAAGAGATCAAGCTAGTATAAAATATTTAATGTCAGCATTATTAAAATTAGTAGTATCACAAAGATTATTAAAAGGTACAGATGGAAAACTAGTATTATTACCAGAAGTAATGGTTGTAGATAATATTGTTGCCGGATGTATAAGAAAAGAAAAATTTAGTGTATCAGAGTTAGAAGATGCAATACAATCAAACATAGATAAAGGAAGTATAAGTTTGATAAATTCTATTGCACAATTATTTGTAGAAGATAAAATAACACTACAACAAGCAAAAGCTCAAATAGAAGAAAAGAACATAGAAATTTTAAATAGAACAATAATGCAAATGAAAATAAAAAGAGGACAGATTCAAAATTAAAAGAATGGAGGATTCCCATAATGCCTATATATATATATAAAGCTGCGACTAAAAATGGGCAAGTTGTTAGAAACAGAGTAGAAGAAGTAAATAGATTTATTTTATTAAGAAGATTAAAAAATAATAATCTTTTACCAATATCTGTTACGCAAATAAATGCAAAAGGAAACAAAGCACTAAAAAAACAGAAAAAGAATGTGGAAAGTAGTAGTAGTATATTAAAAAACATAAGAAGCAAAGAAATAGAAAAAAATATGATGTCTCGAAAAGAAAGAATAAAAAAAGCTTTATTTTCGAATGTTACTAGTGCTAAAATTACTACTAAAGATTTAGTAGTATTTACACAAGATTTTTACTTGTTAAAAAAGGCTAATTTTAACAATATACATGCATTAACAACAATAATAGAAAGTACAGAAAATGCATCATTAAAAGGAATTTTAGAGGATATACTTTTAGGAGTGGAAGCTGGAGAAAATATGTATACTACGATGGAGTATTATGAAGGAGTATTTCCTCCAATATATATAAATATGATAAAAGTAGGAGAACTATCAGGTTCACTTACAAGAGCATTGCAACAAGCAGTTAAATATTTAGATGATACTATGCAACTAAACAAAAAAATAAAATCGGTATTAGTACCAAACCTTACAATGTTTTTTGGTCTTTTAATTTTACTTATAGGAGGTACTATTATAGCTGTACCATCTCTTCAAGGAGTATTAGAATCTGTAGGAAGTAAAGACCAATTACCAGCAATAACATTATGGTTTGCGGATTTCTTAGATAAAGTAGCAGCACATTGGTACATTCCATTAATAGTAATATTGGGTATAGTAGGTGCAATATTTTTCTATGTAAGAACACCACAAGGAAAATATAACTTTCATTATTTTAAATATAGGATGCCTGTGTTTGGAAGGCTAATATATGCAATTGATTTTACTAGATTAATGAGAGCAATACTACTAAATATACAAAATGGAATGAGATTACAAGATGCATTAGAAACTAGTAAAAATATATCAACAAATCTTGTTATGTTATCATTAGTAGAATCATCAATCAATAATATCTTAGTTGGTCAAAGTTGGATAGAGCCATTTGAAAAAGCGGGATTTTCTGCACCAATGGCGACAGAGATGCTAAAAATTGGTATGCAAACAGATTTGGCAGAAATGATGCAAAAACTATTAGACTATATGGAAATAGAAATAGATGAAAGTATGAAAAGAATAATGAAGGTATTACCACAGATAATATACATTATAGTTGGCCTAATGCTTATATTTGTAACAGTAGTAGTATTAGTACCATTAATTCAAATGTATATGGGTACATGGATGTTCTCTGCATACTTATAATTATAATTTGTTTTGGAGGAATATTATGAGAATTGGTATTGATGTTGGTGGTAGTCATATTGGATTAGGACTCGTAAATAAAGATGGCAAATTAGTTTTAAAAGATGAAAAGGATTATGACAAAAGACAAGAAGATATGTCTAATATAGTTTTAGAAACAATAATTGAGCTAATAAATAAAAATATAGATAACAATAATGTAAAAAAAGAAGAAATAGAAAGCATAGGAATTGCTTTTCCAGGAACAGTATCAGAAACAGCAGTTATAAAAGCTGAAAATTTAGGGATAGATAATTTTGAAGTTGTAGAAAAAATAAAAAAACATTTTGATGTACCAATACATCTAGAAAATGATGCAAAATGTGCAGCAATTGCAGAAAAAGAATTTGGAAGTCTAAAAGAATATGAAGATGCAGTATTTTTAATAATTGGCACAGGTGTTGGTGGAGCGGTTTATTTAAATGGAAAATTATTAAGACCTAAAAGATATTCTGGTTTTGAAGTTGGACATACAGTGATAAACAAGAATGGGATAAAATGTAACTGTGGAAGAAATGGATGCTTTGAAGTGTATTCATCAATGAGGAGACTAAAAGAAAAAATAAATAAAGAATTTAACTTAAACACCACAGATGGAATAAAAATAAGAGAATTTATGGAAGAGAATACAAATAATAAAAAACTAGATAAAATATTGGATGAGTATATACAAAATTTAGAAACTGGAATAGCAAATCTAATAAATATATTTGAACCGCAAGCAATATCAATAGGTGGAAGTTTTGGACATTATGATATACTACTAAAGAGACTACAAGATAAGATAAATGGAAAAACAGAATTATATAATAAAGAACAAATACCTAAAATTGTAATAGCAGAATTAAAAAATGATGCAGGAATGATAGGTGCAGCAATGATATAAAATAAAAAAATCAGTTTTATTTAACAAAACTGATTTTTTATTTTATATACTAGGGAATTTCTCATTTCATAGTATATTAAAAAACACTATAATTGCTATTGTATTTGAGATTTTTATTCAAATAATAATTTTTATAAAAAAACATATACAATTTTTTTTTGTTTAATGATATAATTCAGTATGAATTTAAGGAGGAATTAAATTGGGTAAAATTGTATTATTAGATGAATTAACAATAAATAAAATTGCTGCAGGTGAAGTTATAGAAAGACCAGCATCTGTAGTAAAAGAATTAGTAGAAAATTCAATAGATGCAGGAGCAACAAATATAACAGTAGAAATACAAAATGGTGGAATTTCTAAAATAAGAATTATAGATAATGGCTCTGGAATGAGCAAAGATGATTTAGAATTTGCATTTGAAAGACATGCAACAAGCAAAATAAGAAAAGCAGCTGACTTGGAAAATGTAAAATCTATGGGATTTAGAGGTGAAGCTTTAGCAAGTATTGCAGCTATTGCGCACGTAGAGCTAGTAAGTAAAACAGAAGATGACAATATTGGGCACAAAATAGTAGTTGAAGGTGGAAAAATCTTAGAAATAGAAGATTCAGCATCACAAAAAGGAACAACCATAACAGTAAGCAATTTATTCTTTAATACGCCTGTTAGATACAAATTCTTAAAAAAAGATTTTACAGAAGCAGGATATATTGAAGATGCAGTAACGAGAATAGCAATTGCAAATCCTAATATTGCAATAAAACTTATAAATGGGAATAAAACAATAATACAAACAAACGGAAATGGTGATTTAAAAACAGTAATATATACAATATATGGAAAAGAAATTGCAGAGGGACTTTTAGAAGTAAATTATGAGTATGAAGGAATAAAAGTAACAGGAGCAATAGGAAAACCAGAAATTGCAAGAAACAATAGAAGTTATCAAATGTTTTTTGTAAATAAAAGATATATAAAAGATAAAACATTATCTGCAGGAGTAGAACAAGCATTTAAAGGACTAATTCCAATAGGAAAATATGGAGTGGTTGTTTTAAATATTGAAATAGAACCTAATAAAATAGATGTAAATGTACATCCAACAAAATTAGAAATAAGATTTCAAGAGGAACAAAAAGTATTTAAAGCAATATATCATAGTGTAAAAGATACTTTACTAAAAGGAGATTTAGTAAAAGAAGTAGAAAGAGAGCCAGTTGTAGAAGAACAAAAATTAGAAGTAAATCAAGAACCTGTAAAACTAGAAGAAAATAAAATAAAAACAGAACAAGTAGTAGAACCAAAAGTAGAAACGGAAGATATAAAAAAATCTGGATTTATGGGATTATTTAAAAAGAAAGAAAAAGATGCAGATGAATTTATAGAAAATTATAGTACAAATACACTTCAAGAAATATTTGCAGAAAAAAGTGCTGGACAACCAGAAGAAGTGGAAATACCAACACAAGAACAAAAAAATAAAATGGAAGATATAATAGAAAAACAAAAAGAGCTAGAGAATCCTAAAGTAGAAGAACCTACAAGCAAAGATTTTGACGAAATGTATGTAAAAACATTTGGGAAGCTTCCAGAAACACAAAAAATAGAAGAAAATTCTAATAAAATAGATGTCAAAACTTTAAAAGAAGTAGAAAATATATCGGTATTTGAAGAAAAAGAAAATTATAATACAATCCCAAAATATAAATTTATAGGAGCTTTATTTTCTACATATTTAGTAATCGAAATGAAAGACGAAATTTATATAATAGACCAACATGCAGCACATGAGAGAGTTATGTATGAAAAAGTTAAAAAGAATTTTTATAATAACATGGAAAAAGATTCTCAGATAATGCTATTACCAGATATAATAGAATTATCACACAAGGAAAGAGCAATTGTAAAAGAAAATACAGACCTATTTAAAAAAGCTGGATTTATAATAGAAGAATTTGGAGATAACACAATAAGACTAATAGGAGTTCCTTCATTGTGTATGGACTTGGACACAAAAGAATTATTTTTAGAAATATTAGACGAAATAGATACAGTTGCAATAACTGCAAAACAAGAAAAAGAAGATAAATTTATTAGCACAATAGCGTGCAAAGCTGCAGTAAAAGCAAATATGAAATTAACAAATGAAGAAGTGGATACATTAATGAGACAATTATTGGTTTTACCAAATCCATTTACATGTCCACATGGAAGACCAACAGCAATTAAAATGACAAGATATGATATAGAACGTAAATTTAATAGAAAATAATTTTATAAAGGAAATAAAAATGAACAAACCAAAAGTAATAGTTATTGTAGGACCAACGGCTTCACGGAAAGTCTGGTTTAGCAATAGAACTGGCTAAAAAAATAGACGGAGAGATAATCTCGGCAGATTCTATGCAAATATATAAAGATATGAATATAGGAACAGCTAAAGTTTTGGAAGATGAGATGCAAGGAATTAAGCACTATATGTTAGACATAATCTCGCCAGAAGAAAGATATAGTGTTTCTGATTTTAAAAAACAATCAGAGGAATGTATAGAACAAATCTTACAAAAAGGTAAAATGCCTATTATTTGTGGTGGAACAGGACTATATATAAATTCTTTAATATATGGAATAGAATTTGCAAATGAAGAAATAGACATGAAATATAGAGAACATTTAAACGGAATTGCGCAAAATGAAGGATTAGAAAATTTATACAAAAAAGCATTAGAAATAGATCCAGAAGCAGCAAATAAAATAAGCAAGAATGACCAAAAAAGAATTATACGAATACTAGAAATATATCACAAAACAGGAAAAACAAAAACTCAGCAAGACCTAGAATCAAGAAAAAATGAAGTAAAATACGATTATAAAGTTTTTGGAATAAATATGGACAGACAAGTTTTATATGATAGAATAAACCAAAGGGTAGATATAATGTTGAAACAAGGGCTCATAGAGGAAGTACAATCTATTTTAGAAAAATACAATAAATTTCCAACAGCAATGCAGGGCCTTCGGATATAAAGAAGTAGTAGAATACTTAAATGGAAATATTCAAAAAGAAGAAATGATAGAAAAACTAAAAATGGAAACACGAAGATATGCCAAAAGACAACTAACATGGTTTAGAAAAAACAAAGAGATATATTGGCTAGATGGAACTGAGAATATAAATGATAATGTAAACACAATATTAAAAGAATGCAATTACTAATAAAGGAGGGATTAAATATTGGCTGACAAAAATGTTAAAAAGAACAAAGACACAAAGAAAAAGAACAGTAGAAAAAGTATTAATAAAAATAAAACATTAGGCATAATATTATTAGTTTTAATAATCTCTTTTTTAGTGTATGCAACATATGAAATAATAAGTTTAGTGGCTGTACCAACGAATACATTTATTATTGAAAATGGATCTATATCTAGTGAAGAAAGCGTAACAGGTTATGTAATAAGAGAGGAAAAAATAGTAAAAGGTACAAATTACAAAAATGGTATGGTACAAATAAAAACTGAAGGAGAAAAAGTAGCAAAGGGAGAAAATATATTTAGGTATTATGGTGCAAATGAAGAAGATATAAAACAAAAGATAACAGAAACTAATGAAAAAATTCAAAAAGCCATTTCAGGAAACACACAAATACTTACAGGCGATATAACTGCTCTAGATAGTCAGATAGAAAGCAAGATCGACGGAATAAGTGGAGAAAATGAGATACAAAAAATAAAAGAACAAAAAAAGGATATAGATACATATATTACAAAAAAATCAAAAATTGCTGGAGATTTAAGCCAGGCGGGTTCATATATAAATGGTTTGATTCAAGAAAAAAATAAATATGATGAAGAATTGACTAAAAACTCAGAATATGTAACAGCACCTATGAGCGGAGCAGTTTCATATAGAATAGATAATCTAGAAGAGATACTAACTCCAAATAGTTTTGAAAAACTGGATAAAAAGTTTTTAGAAGATTTAGGTTTAAAAACTGGGCAAATAGTAAGTTCAAATTCCGAGGCGGGAAAAATAATAAATAATTATGAATGCTATATTGTAACAACTATGAATTCAAAAGAAGCAAAAGAGGCTAAAATAGGTGATAAAGTAACATTAAGACTTTCAACTCAAGATAATGTAACAGCAACAATAGAATACAAAGCAGAAAAAAATGATTATGTAGTATTAGTATTTAAGATAAGTGATTGCGTTGAAAAACTTATAGATTATAGAAAGATATCAATAGATGTGATATGGTGGGAATATGAAGGACTAAAAGTGCCAAAATCAGCAATTATATATGATAATGGGCTAAGTTACATAGTAAGAAACAGGGGAGGATACTTAACTAAGATTTTAGTAAAAATACGTAAAGAAGGAGAAAACTATTGCATAGTTAGCAACTATGATTCAGAGGAACTAAAAGAGTTAGGTTTTACAACATCGCAAATAAACAATATGAGACAAGTTACTATATATGATGAAATAGTATTAAACCCAGATTTAAAAAATGTTGAATAGTATTACAAAAATATTACAAAGAAATTAAGATTTGGTTACAATCGACAAAAGTATTGACAATTTGAAAGAAAAGATAGATACTTATAATATGAAAATTACGAAGGAGAAAAAAATTAGGAGGTTTTTTAAATGGCAGGAGCAATTATGAATAAAGTATGGGATTTTTTAGGAGTAGATACTGCAAACGATGAAGAAGTAGAAAATGATAATGAAAATATATATGGTTATGAAAGAGAAGAAGAACCAGAAGAAGTAGAAGAGAAAGGACTTTTTGGAAGAAAAAGCAAAGTTGTTAGTATGCCACAACCACAACAAATAAAAATGGTAATAACACAACCAACTTCTTTTGAACAATCAGAAGAAATTTGTAATTATTTAAAAGAAAAAAAATCTATAATAGTTAACTTAGAATATGTAAATAAAGATGTAGCAAGAAGAATTGTAGACTTTATTAGTGGTGGAGTTCATGCTTTAGATGGACATATCCAAAAAGTATCAAATGCAATATTCTTGGTTGCACCAGTTAATTATGAAATAGCAAGCGATTTAGCAAGAGAAGAAATAAAAAATAAACTTTCAGTTTCATGGCTAAAAAATAATAACTAATATAAAAATTAATAAGCATGGGCATATTATTATGCCCTTTTATAATAAGGAGTGATAATAATGATAACACCATTAGATATAGAAAATAAAAAATTTGCAAAACAAATGATGAATGGATACAATGTAGATGAAGTAGATGATTTTTTAGATGAATTAACATTGGATTATGGAAAATTATATAAAGAAAATGCAGAATTAAAAGCACAAAGAGAAGAACTAGATTCTAACGTAGGAAAATATAAAAATATAGAAAACACTATACAAAATACACTAATAATGGCTCAAAAAACAGCAGATGAAGTACAAGAAGTCGCTAAAAAACAAGCAGAGCAAATAATAAAAGATGCAGAATTTCAAGCAAAGAATTCAGTAGAAGAATTAAATACACAAATACTTTTAAAACAAAAAGAACTAGAAGATTTAAAAAAACAATTTGATGTATACAAAGCAAAAATGGAATCACTTCTAATTTCACAATTAGAGCTTTTAAAAGACCACAAAGAAGACTAAAATAAACAAATTTTAAAGAAAATAAAGATTGTATGATTTATACAATCTTTATTTTTGTGCAGTTAAATATTGTAAAAAGTGTAGAAATATGTTATATTTTAAAGGATGACGTATATTTTATAATATACAAAATGAAAGAGGAGAGATATGTATTTAATAGTAGGACTTGGAAATCCAGAAAGCGATTATGCAAATACAAGGCATAACATGGGTTTTGATGTAATTAATGAAATATCAAAAAAGTGCGATATAAAAGTATCAAAATCTAAGTTTAATGCATTGTATGGCATGGGAGAAATAGAAAATAATAAGGTAATATTAGTAAAACCACAAACCTATATGAATTTGAGTGGAGAAAGCATTATACAATTTAAAAAATTCTATAAAATTTCCAATAAAAATATTATAGTAATTTATGATGATATAGACTTAAAAATAGGAGATATTAGATTAAAAGCAAAAGGCGGAGCAGGAACACATAATGGAATGAAATCGGTTGTACAAAATTTAAATACAGAAGATTTTATACGAGTACGTGTAGGAATAGGGTCACCAGAGAATAAAGAAGATATGATAAATTATGTAATAGGTCCTATACCTAAAAGAGAAAAAGAAATATTAGAGGGAAGCATAGAAAAAGCAGCAGAAAGCGTAATAGAAATATTAAAAAGTGGAATAGATGTTGCAATGAATAGATTTAATTAAAGGAGACATAAATGTTAGAACTAATTATAAACAAAGAACTAGATAAAAAAACTATAATGCTAGTAGAAAATGGGATACTAGTAGAAAAACATGAAGAACATGAAAATCATCAAAGACTAGAAGGAAATATATATTGCGGTAAAGTACAAAGTGTACTACAAGGAATGCAATCAGCTTTTATTGATATAGGTGACAAAAGAAATACATTTATACGTTTAAAAGATTTATTACCTAAGGAAGATGAAACAAAAACAGATATAAATAATAAAATAAAAGAAAAAGATATAACAGATATAATAAATGCAGGAACAAAAATATTAGTACAAGTAAAAAGAGATGGAACAGAATCTAAAGGAGCAAGAGTTTCAACACACATAAATTTACCAGGTAGATTTGTTGTTTTTATGCCAAACACAAACTTTATAACAGTATCACATAAAATAGAAGATGAAAACGAAAGAAATAGATTAATAAATATAGTAAAGCAAGTTTTACCAAAAGACGATGGAGCAATAATAAGAACATCAAGTAATAATATAAATGAAGAACTATTAAAGCAAGACCTAGATGGATTGATAAAAAAATGGAAACAAATAAAAAAAGACTATGATGAGCATAAATTAAATGGTCCAAAATTAGTATATGATAATAAAGCATTACTTAGAAGAACTTTAATAGATGTTGTGGATCAAAACCTAAATAAAGTTATAGTTAATGATAAAAAGACATATAAAGATGTAAATGACATTTTAAAAAGCATGGGTATGGAAGAGAAGATAAAATTAGAACTAAAAGAAAACGAAGATTTATTAGAAATGCATTCATTAAGAAGCCAAGTTGAAAAGATGAGCAATAGAAAAATATGGCTTAAATGCGGTGGATTTATTACAATTGATAGAACAGAAGCCTTAACAGCGATTGATGTAAACACAGGGAAATATACAGGAAATAATAATTTGGAACAGACTGTGTTTAAAGTAAATAAAGAAGCAACAACAGAAATTGCAAAACAATTAAGATTAAGAGACATTGGCGGAATTATAATAATAGATTATATAGATATGCACGAAGAAGAAAATAAAAAAGAAATAATAGAATTATTAGCACAGAGTTTAAAAAAAGATAGAACTAAATCACAAATATTAGGATTTACTAAACTAAACTTATTAGAAATGACAAGAAAAAATATGTGTAATAATGATGATTATTAATAAGAGGTAAAAAATGAAAGTAGGATTTGTATCATTAGGATGTTCAAAGAATTTAATAGACACAGAAATGGCAATAGGGCTATTTAAAAGAAATAACTTTGAAATAGTAAATGATGTAGAAAAAGCAGAGATAATAATAGTTAATACATGCGGATTTATAGAATCAGCAAAACAAGAAGCAATAAATACAATACTTGAAATGGCTGAATATAAAGAAAAGGGAACATGCAAATATTTAGTAGTAATGGGATGCTTAGTTCAAAGATATAAAAAAGAACTACAAAAGGCACTTCCAGAAGTAGATTTATTTATAGAAATAAATGATTATGGAAGTTATTGGGACAAAATTCTTGAATTGTTAGACGAAGAAGAAAAGCCAGATACTATAAATAATTTGTGCTATATGGATAGAGTAATAAGTACAGGAAATAAAACAGCATATTTAAAAATAGCAGAAGGATGTAGCAACAGATGTACATATTGTGCGATACCATATATACGTGGACCTTATGTAAGTAGACCAATGGAAAAAGTATTAGAAGAGGCTAAAAAATTAGCAACAGCTGGAATAAAAGAACTAATAGTAATTGCACAAGACACAACAAGATATGGAGAAGATTTATATGGAGAATCAAAACTAAGTGATTTACTAAATGAGCTTTGCAAAATTGACGGTTTTGAATGGATTAGATTTTTGTATGCATATCCAGAAAGCATAACAGATGAATTAATACAAACAGTTAAAAACAATCCAAAAATTTGTAATTATTTTGACATACCAATTCAACATATATCAGATTCTGTGTTAAAAAGAATGAATAGAAGAACAAATGGAAAACAAATAGAAGAGCTAATTAACAAAATAAAAAAACAAATACCAGATGTAATATTAAGAACATCATTAATTGTGGGATTCCCAGGAGAAACAGAAGAGGATTTTAATAAACTATATGAATTTGTTAAAAAAGGATATTTTGATAAATTAGGAGTATTTACATATTCTAAAGAAGATGGAACACCAGCGGCAAGATTAAAGGAACAAATACATCCTGCAACTAAAAAGAAAAGATATAATCTAATAATGAGTGTCGCAAAAGATATATCTGCAGAAAAACTAAAATCTTATATAGGAAAAGAGTATAAGGTATTAGTAGAAGATACCACATTTGACCATAAATTCTGTGTAGGTAGAAGCTATATGGACATACCAGATACAGATGGAATGGTAATAATAAAGAATTGTGACACCAAATTAGTAGGAGAATTTGTTAATTGCAAAGTTACAGCAGTAAATAATTATGATTTAATTGCTAAAATAAGTAATAAATAACTTAGTACCTCCATACTATCAGATGGAGGTATATTAATTAAGTGAGGTATATTATGGAAGAAAAAGTTAGTTTAAAAAGACATTTAAAAATACTTAGTAAGCAATACACTAATATAGAACAAGTTGCAGAAGAAATAATAAATTTACAAGCAATACTTAATTTACCAAAGGGAACAGAATTATTTTTAAGTGATATACATGGAGAATATGGTTCATTCTCTCATATTTTAAACAATGGCTCTGGAATTATAAGAAACAAAATAGAAGATATATTTAATAATCAAATAACAGAACGTGATAGAAGACAATTAGCAACATTAATCTATTACCCAGAAGAAAAATTAGCTTTAATAAAAAAAGAGGTAGAAGATATAAAAGAGTGGTACAGCATAAATCTATATAGACTAATAGAAGTTGCAAGAGAAGTAAGTTCAAAATATACAAGATCTAAAGTTAGAAAAGCAATGCCTAAGGGATTTGATTATATAATAGATGAGTTGCTACATCTTCAGGGATGTGGACCAGATAAAGAAACATATTATAAGCAAATAATTAGTTCAATTATAGAATTAGATAGAGCAGACGAATTTATAGTAGCAATATCAAACCTAATAAAAAGAATGGCAATAGACCATTTACATGTAATAGGGGATATATTTGATAGAGGTCCAAATGCAAAGCTAGTAATGGATACATTAATGAATTTCCATAGTTTAGATATAGAGCTTGGAAACCATGACATATTGTGGATGGGAGCAGCATGTGGAAATAAAGCATGTATAGCAAATGTAATAAGAATATGTAGTAGATATGATAATATAGATACACTAGAAGACGGTTATGGAATAAATATAAGACCACTTGCAACATTTGCACTAGAAACATACAAAGATGATAATTGTGAAAAATTTGTACCAAAAGTATTTGACTACAACAAATATATTAGAAGTGATGAAATATCAATAGCAAAAATCCATAAAGCAATATCTATAATACAATTTAAGCTAGAAGGTCAAATAATAAAAGAGCACCCAGAATACAAAATGGATGGAAGACTTTTATTAGATAAAATAGACTATGAAAAAGGAACAATACAAATAGATAATAAAATATACAATTTAAATGATACAAACTTCCCAACAGTAGATTACAAAAATCCATACAAATTAACAAAAGAAGAAGAAGAGATAATAAATAGATTACAAGAATCATTTAAAAATAGTGAAACTTTAAATAAACATATATCATTTTTATACTCAAAAGCTTCTATGTATAAATGCTTTAATTCAAACTTATTATTCCATGGATGTGTTCCAATGGAAGCAGATGGAGAATTTTCAAAAATAGAAGTATTAGGAGAGAGCATATCAGGAAAAAAATACTTTGATTGCATAGAAAAAATTGCAAATGAAGCGTATTTTGGAAAAGAAAACAACAAAGATGCAGTAGATTTTATGTGGTACTTGTGGTGTGGCCCAAAATCGCCATTGTTTGGCAAAGCAAAAGCAGCAACATTTGAAAGATATTTTGTAGAAGAAAAAGAAACTCACAAGGAAGAAAAAAATCCATATTTTGCATTAATAGAAAATGAAGAAATATGTGATAAGATTTTAAAAGAATTTGGATTAGGAACAAAAAATTCACACATAATAAATGGCCATGTACCAGTAAAAGAAAAAGATGGAGAAAGTCCAATAAAAGCAAATGGAAAACTTTTAGTAATAGACCGGAGGATTTGCAAAAAGCTATAGAGGACAAACAGGAAGAGCGGGATACACATTAACATATAATTCTTATGGGTTAATACTTGCAGCAAATGAACCATTTGATTCAAAAGAGTCAGCAATAAGAGAAGAGCAAGATATAAAATATGATATAATGGTAAATGAAAAAGAAACAGAAAGAAAAAGAGTAGCAGACACAGACATAGGAAAGGAAATACAAGAAGAAATAGAAGACTTAAAACTATTACTTTCAGCATACAAACAAGGCAAAATAAAAGAAAATATCTAATTTTAATGGTGAAAAAGGGGTCAGACCCCTTTTTCACCATTTTTCACAAAATCATAGAAAGTTCTAAATTCATAGCCTTGCTCTTTTAAATAATTAATTGAATTTTCTAGTGCATCAAATTTAAAAAATTAAATTATATACACCAGTTGTAAACATGCAAGTAATAATTCCTAAAAATGTAGGAATTAAAAATGCAAGTGCGGTCCATTTTAGACTTCCAGATTCCTTCTTTATTGTAATAAGAGTTGTAGAACAAGGAAAATGCATTAAGCAAAAAAGCATAACATTTATTGCAGTTAAAATGGTCCAACCATTACTAATTAAAATATTAGAAATGTTTGATAAATCATCAATTTGCATTAAACTTCCACCAGCAGTATAGCTCATAAGAATTATAGGAAGAACAATTTCATTTGCAGGAAGTGCTAATATAAATGCAGTTAAAATATAACCATCTAACCCCATAAGTTTAGCAAAAGGATTTAAGAAATTAGAAACATGAGTTAGTAAACTAATTCCACTAATATTTATATTCGCGAAAAGCCATATAATAATTCCAGCAGGAATTGCAATACTAACAGCTCTTCCAAGAACAAATAGAGTTCGGTCAAAAATTGAACGTACTAAGATTTTTCCAAACTGAGGAGTTCTATAAGGTGGAAGCTCCAGCATAAAAGATGATGGCATTCCTTTTAAAATCGTTTTAGAAAGTATTTTAGATACAACAAGTGTAACAATAACACCTATAATTATAACAGCAATAACAGCTAATGTGGACCAAATAGAAGACCATATTCCTAATGCAGAACTTGCAAAAAATATAGATGAAATTGTAATTAAAAAAGGAAAACGTCCATTGCATGGTACAAAATTATTTGTAAGCATGGCAACTAATCTTTCTCTTGGAGAATCTATAATTCTACATCCAACAACCCCAGCAGCATTACATCCGAACCCCATACACATTGTTAATGCTTGCTTTCCAGAGGTACAAGCTTTTCTAAAAAAGTTATCTAAATTAAAAGCAATTCTTGGCAAATATCCCAAATCTTCTAAAATAGTAAAAAGAGGGAAAAAGATAGCCATTGGAGGAAGCATTACAGCAACAATCCACGCGAGAGTTCTATATAATCCAAATACAGATATATCTATAAGCCATAGAGGAGAATTGAAATGCTCAAATAGTAAGACTAACTTTGTTTCTATATAATTAAAAAACTTTGTTAGTAATGCAGAAGGATAATTTGCTCCTGTTATGGTAATCCAAAAAATTAATGCAAAAAATAAAAGCATAATTGGAATACCAGTTAATTTAGAAGTAAGTATTTTATCAATTTTATTTGTTCTCACAGAATAATTTTGCCTTTTACAACGTATTACATCTAAACTAATTTTTTCACTATGATACATAATTGTAGAAACAATAATATCTTTAAAACTAGATATATTTATATTATTATCTTCTAGTATTTCTTTTGCTTTATTAACACTGCAAGATATATTTTCATTATCAACTAAATTTATATTTAGGTAATTTTCAATTGATGAAATAATTTTAGAATTTCCTTCTAGGAGTTTTAAACTAATCCATCTATAATTAGTAAATAAAGAAGAACATAAAAGTTCCTTAGCACTTTTTTCAACAATAGTAATTGCATTTTCTATAGATTCTGGATATTCAATTTTGAATAATTCATCAGAACAATTTTCAGTACAAACTTCATATACACTTTGCATTAATTTATTTAAAGTTTTTTCCTTCCTAGCAATAGTTCCAACAACAGGAACTCCAAGAGTGAAAGAGAGTTTATCTAAATCTATTTCTATTCCTTTCTTTTTTGCTTCATCTAGTAGATTAACACAAACAACTACTTTGTTTGTAATTTCTAAAATTTGATATACTAAATTCAAATTTCTTTCTAAGCAAGTAGCATCAAGCACCACAACTGTACAATCAGGATTTCCAAAACAAATATAATCTCTAGCAATTTCTTCTTCTTGAGAATTGGACATAATTGAATATGTACCAGGAATATCTACTAAAAGAAAATTTTTGTTATTAAAAGTGGCTATACCACTAGCATTACTAACTGTTTTACCAGGCCAGTTACCAGTATGCTGATGAAGACCAGTTAAAGAATTAAAAACAGTACTTTTCCCAACATTAGGGTTGCCTGCTATTGCAATTGTAAAATCACATTTAGACTTTAAAGCTTCTATATCGTTATCTAGCAATTTAGTGCCGGTGGAACTAGAAGTAAGTCCCATAAAATCACCTCGTTTTAAATATTTATATAATATATGCAAAAAATAAAAAAATGAAACATAAGAAAAAATTGTAATTTGTTTAGTTCCGGATGAATTCAGGACAGTCCCCAAAATCCCCAGGTTTGGTGATTTTAAGGGACAGTCCCTAGAATTCCCCCTCACACAAATTACAATTTTCCTAATTAATCATAATCAATTTAGAATCTTCTTTTCTAAGTGCAATTATGCTTCCACGTACTTCGTAGGCAATAGGATTTCCAGTTGGGCTTTTAAGAACAGCAGTTATATTAGTTCCATTTACAAGACCTAAATCTAGAAGTCTTCTTCTTAAATCTCCATTACAATTAAGAGAATGTATTTTAGCACATTTATTAATATCTAATTTATCTAAAGATGTATTATTCACTATAAACCTCCAAAACAAGTAAAATTAAAAACGAAGAGGTCTGTCCTCATTTGTTTATATATATAAAAGATTTGTTACTACTAATATATGAAAATAAATATGTAATTGACACAAAACGGCAAAGAATATATAATGTTAAAAAATAAAGAAAAGAGGTATAAAAATGGAAAGAAAAAGAGGATTTGAAATAGCAAAAGGATTTGAAAATAGTAATATAAATTTACCAGTAAGGTCAACAAAAAATTCAGCAGGTTATGATGTAGAAGCAGCAGAAGACTGTATAATTCCAGCTTTTAAACCAGGACAAAAACCAACACTTGTAAAAACAGGAATAAAAGCATATATGGAAAGTGATGAAGTTTTAATACTTGCAAATAGAAGTTCTAATCCAGGTAAAAAGGGATTAATTCTAGCAAACAGTATAGGTGTAGTAGATAGCGACTATTATGAAAATCCAGACAATGATGGACACATAATGTATGCATTCTTCAACTTTAAAGCAGAAGATGTAGAAATAAAAAAAGGAGAAAGAATTGGACAAGCAATTTTCCAAAAATATTTGGTAACAGATAACGACATTGCACAAGGCGAAAGAACAGGCGGTTTTGGTTCAACTAACAAACAACTCTAAAAATTTTATGTAAAATATACCAAAAATTCCTTTGACTTATCACCAAAATTGTGGTATAATAAAAAAGGTCGAGAGAGAAATAACAGACTAAAAAAGGAGTGACTGTAAATGTTTAATGTTGGTGATAAAGTAGTATATCCAATGCACGGAGCAGGAACAATAGAAGGTATAGAAGAAAAAGATATTTTAGGAGAAAAACAAGCTTATTACATAATAAAAATGCCAGGTGAAGTAAAGGTAATGGTACCAACAGCAAAGGCAGAAGGAATAGGCGTAAGAGATATTATAGATAAAGAAACAGCTGGAAAAGTTTTTAAAGTATTAGAAACAGATTCAACTCAAATGGATATGAATTGGAATAAAAGATATAGAGACAATATGGAAAAAATGAAAAGTGGAGACGCTTATGAAATAGCAGATGTAGTTAGAAACTTAAGTTTCAAACAAAAAGAAAAAGGACTTTCAACAGGCGAGAAAAAGATGCTACTTAATGCAAAACAAATATTAGTAAGTGAACTTACTCTTGCTGAAAATTCTAATAAAGATCAAATGGAAGAATTAATAAATAACACAATAAACAATTCATTTGCAGAATATAGTAAAACAATTAATAGTAATGAACCACACAATGTTGTTAAAACATTCATTCCATTTAATGGAGCAGATACAAATAACATAACAGATGTAAAATAATAAATAAAAGTTGAACTGTCTTAGACATATATCTAAGACAGTTAATTTTTTGTTAAATAGGAAAAACAATATATGAAGGATTTGAAAATTAGTTGTCGAATAATATAATTATGTAAAAGAAAGGCGTAGAAAAATGGTACGTTATAGTGAGGAATTAATAGATGAAATAAGAAATAGCAACGATATAGTAGATATAATATCACAATATGTAATATTAAAAAGAAGTGGTAGAAATTTCTTCGGTTTGTGTCCTTTCCATAAAGAAAAGACACCTTCTTTTTCTGTGTCACCAGACAAGCAAATATTCCATTGCTTTGGATGTGGGGCAGGTGGAAACGTAATTCATTTTATTAGTAAAATAGAGAATGTGGATTTTAAAGAAAGTCTAGAAATTTTAGCAGATAGGGCTGGAATAAAATTACCAACATTAGAGAATAACGTAGATTCAAAAAGATTAGAACTTAAAGAAAAAGTATACGAAATCAATAAATTAGTTGCAATGTATTATCATGAAACACTATATAAACCACAAGCAAAGCCAGCACAAGAATATGTAAAAAAGAGAAAACTAGATAACAAAGCATTAAAAGAATTTTGTATAGGTTATGCCGAAAACGCCAATGTTTTATATAAATTATTAAAAGAAAAAGGCTTTACAGAAGAAGAAATACTTGCATCAGATTTAGTAATAAAAAAAGGAAATAATTATGTAGATAGGTTTAAAAATAGACTGATATTTCCAATACAAGACATAAGAAATAGGTTTATTGCTTTTGGAGGAAGGGTATTAGATAATTCACTTCCAAAATATATCAACTCACCAGAAAATATAGTTTATAGTAAAGCAAGAAACTTGTATGGATTAAATGTAGCAAAAAATACAAAAACAAGAAAGCTAATTATAGTAGAAGGATATATGGATACTGTATCACTACACCAAAGAGGAATAGATAATGTAGTTGCATCATGTGGTACAGCACTTACAGAAGCACAAGGAAGATTACTTAGAAAATATGCGGAAAAAGTAATTATATCTTATGATTCAGATTCAGCAGGACAAGCAGCAACACTTAGAGGATTAGAAATTCTAAATAATTTAGGGTGTGATATAAGAATACTTCAGATGGAAGGGGCAAAAGACCCAGACGAATATGTTATAAAATACGGAAATGGAAGATTTAATGACTTAGTAGAAAATGCAATTTCATTAGTAGAATTTAAAATAAAAGTATTAAAAAAAGGTTTAAACATAGAAAATACAAATGACAAAATAAAATTTATGAATGAAATAGCAAAAATATTAGGCGGAGTAGACAACAAAATTGAACAAGAAATATATATAGACAAAATATCAAGTGACTATAACATATCAAAAGAAGCAATATATGCACAAATAAATAAAAATGAATATTCAAATAATAAAGGAGCAAAAATATTAGAAAGCTCTAGTATTAGAAAACCAACAATAAAAAGACAAGAAAAAGAAATAAATCCAGAACTAGAAAAAAGAGAAAATATAATTATTTCATTATTAATAGATGGAGGAGAAGAGGTATATAACAAAATAAAAGACATTATCAATCCAAATGACTTCAAAAGTGAAGCAAATCAAAAAATAATGAGAAGATTGTATGAAGAATTTGAAAAAGGAAATAGTAATATAAATAGCTTAGTAGATATGTTTGCAGATGACGAGCAAGTTGTAAATGCATTAACAGGAATTATGGCGGATGATTACGAAATAGAAGATAATAAAAAAGCATTAGATGATGTAATAAATAATTATCAAAAAGAAAAACTAATGGCAAGAAGAAACGAAATTATACAGAGTCTGAATAATGCTAGTTTAGATAAAGAAAAAGCCAGTGAATTGGAAAAAGAATTGCACACATTAATTATAAAATTGGCACAAATTAAATAGGAGGTAAAATAATGGCAAGAACAAAAAAAGATAATGAAGAAATTATTGAAGATTTGAAAGCAAATAATAAAAAAGCAAAAAAGAATGAAACAAAAACAGATAATGCAAATAAAGAAACAAAAGAAGAAACAACTAAAAAAGTAAAAGATATAGTAGAAAAAGCCAAAGAAAAAGGAAAAATAACATATGGAGAACTTGCCACAGAATTAGGAGATATAAACCCAGAACAAATAGATAAAGTATTTGACGCATTTGAAGAAATGGGAGTAGATGTTTTAAAAGACGATTTTGATGAAGAACCAGATGTTGAAGAATTAGAAAAAGTAGAAGACATAAAGGTAGAAGATATTAATACAATGAACTTTGATGGTATTAATATTGATGACCCGGTTAGAATGTACTTAAGAGAAATAGGAAAAATTCCATTACTTAGTTTTGATGAGGAGCTAGAACTAGCAAAAAGAGTAATTAATGGAGACGAAGAAGCAAAGCAAAAATTAGCAGAATCAAACTTAAGATTAGTAGTAAGTATTGCAAAAAAATATGTAGGAAGAGGAATGCTATTCTTAGACTTAATTCAAGAAGGAAATATGGGACTTATAAAAGCAGTAGAAAAATTCGATTATACAAAAGGATATAAATTCAGTACTTATGCTACATGGTGGATTAGACAAGCTATTACAAGAGCAATAGCAGATCAAGCAAGAACAATAAGAATACCAGTTCACATGGTAGAAACAATTAACAAATTAATAAGGACATCAAGACACCTATTACAACAATTAGGTAGAGAACCAACTCCAGAAGAAATTGCTCAAGAAATGGAAATACCAGTAGAAAAAGTAATGGAAATTCAAAAAATTGCACAAGATCCAGTATCACTAGAAACACCAATAGGAGAAGAAGACGACAGCCATTTAGGAGATTTTATACAAGACGAAGACAGCCCAGCACCACAAGATTCAGCAGCATATACATTATTAAAAGAACAATTAGAAGAGGTTATGAATACACTAACACCAAGAGAAGCAAAAGTATTAAAACTAAGATTTGGATTAGAAGATGGAAGAGCAAGAACACTAGAAGAAGTTGGACGCGAATTCCAAGTAACACGTGAAAGAATAAGACAAATAGAAGCAAAAGCATTAAGAAAATTAAGACATCCAAGTAGAAGCAAAAAATTAAAAGATTATATGAATTAAATATATTATAGGGAGCATTACTGCTCCCATTTATTGTGTAAAAAGGAATGGCAGGCTGTCCGAAAATTAATCAAAAAATGTGCCAATGGGGACGGGGAATTTTGGCACAAAAAAGAAAAAACTATAATGTAATTTGACAAAACTACCCATTTATGGTAAACTAATTATAGAATTGTGTAATTTAGAGTAAAGAGGTGAATTTTCTTAAAGTAATTTAAGAAGAAATTTATGGGATATATTATAAATGCAATTAAGGCATTCGTAAGTAAGGAGCCAAACGAATTTAATGAAGGAAATCTTTCAGTAGCTGAGAAAAAAGAATTAGATGAAATAAGAAAAGAAGATAAAACCGAAGCAATTGAAGATAACTTTTTGAAATCTTTGAAAACAAACAAGCAAAAAGTGGTTGAATTACCAAAAAGAAAAGTATACAGAGAAAAATTCGAAGAAAAAAAAGATATTCAGAAAAAAGAAGATAGTAAAAGAGATGAAAGATAATCTAATTTAAATACATAAAAAACAGAAAATTTTAAAAATTTTCTGTTTTTTATTGACAAAATCACCTAAAGTTATTATAATAATACAAGTTCCATATGGCGAAGTAGCTCAGTTGGCTAGAGCATTCGGTTCATACCCGAAGGGTCATGTGTTCGAATCACATCTTCGCTACCAAGAAAAAACAGTAGATATTCATCTACTGTTTTTTGTCGTTTTGCTACTGTTTTAATAATTCTGCCAACACTGTTAAGAATGAATCCTTGTTTTGCAGTGCATAGGTGTTCTTTTTGGGATCATAACTTACATAGAGGAAAAGTCTATTTTGCGTCAAGATTTTAGAGATCCTTTTAATATCAGCCTCATAAATCCTTCGGCTATTTGTTGCTTTCAAAAAATCATCACGGATGTCTATCTTTATAGGTTTCCACTGGTCATGAACAAGTAGCTTTAACCATAGATAGCAGTGAGCATCATCATAAATGGTATAGTTTCCTTTACTACCATTTATTCTCTTATTAAATTTTTTGTAAAGCAGCATGTATTCCTCACTTGTAATGTTATAAACCTTATAAACACCTTTCCTTTCTACCGATAATCCATTGAAACTGGCCCGGTAAATCATTATTAAAACCTCCTTATAAAGTTTTAGTAATTATATCATAATATAAGAAAAAATGCAAAAAAATAAAGCTGTTCCAACAACTTGAAGAAACAGCATCATATTTTAAAATTATTTCTTTTTAACTTCTGGTATAATAATATTTTTCTTTTTTTCATCTTTAGGCTTTGGCTTTGCTGCATTTAAGTGTTCATAAACAGGAGAAAATTCTAATTCTGAACCATCACCTTTTACAACTTCAATTTCTTTATTTTCATTTTCTTGTTCTGACATAAAATCACCTCATTTATATAATAAAAATTATATTATATAAAATAATAACACAAAAAAATAAGAATGTCAAAAACATTGACTTTTAAAGTTTTAAATGCAATAATATATATTGTTAAAATAGAGAAAAGAGGAGAACAAAAGTGGAAATAGAACAAACAAAAGCAATAATAGAGGCTATACTTTTTTCTGCTGGTAGAGTAGTAGAAACAAAAGAATTAATGGCAATATTAGAATTGAGTAATGAAGATATAGATAGTATAATACAAAATATGAAAGCAGAATTTGAAGAACAAAATAGAGGAATTGAAATTATAAAAGTAGAAAATGGTTACCAAATGACAACTAAAACAGAATATTATGATTATATTTATCCTATATTTGATAATAGAGCAAAACCTAGTTTGTCAGCAGCAGCACTAGAAACACTTTCTATAATTGCATATAATCCTAAAATAACAAGAGCAGAAATAGAACAAATAAGAGGAGTAAATTCTGACGGAACAATATACAAATTATTAGAGTATAACTTGATAGAAGAAGTAGGAAGATTAGATGCACCAGGAAGACCAACAATATATTCTACAACAAAAGAATTCTTAAAAATGTTTGGAATTTCTAATTTAGAAGAATTACCAGAACTTCCAAAATATAAAATTGATGAGAACGAGCAAATAGTAATAGATGAAATTATAGAAGAAACACCAAATGAGGTGACATCTAAAAATAGTGAAATAGATGAGAACAATAAGGATTAAAAACATAATGAACCAAACTTAAAAAATACTAAAGAAATTTATAAGTAGGTGGTAAAATGAAAAGCCAAAAAGGTATAACAATGGCATCATTAGGAGTATATATAGTAGTTAGCATTATTGTTGTAGCAACGCTTGCTACTATAATGGCAAATTATAAAAACTCAATAAAGACTATGGATAATGATGCAGAATATTCATCAGAATACAATAAGTTTAATTTATACTTTTTAGAAGAAGTAAAAAAGCCAGAAAACTCAAGTATGGAACGTGCTAATTCAATAAAAACTGTAGACAATGATTACAATTCAATAAAATTTAAAACAGGAAATGAATTTATGTATAAGATAAAAGAGGAAATATTGTACTTAAATAAAAGTACTGAAGAAAAAATAAAACTTATTAAAAACGTAAAAAAATGTACATTTGAATTTAATGATATAGATCATGAGGCAAATGGTAAAAATGTAATTAGAGTAAATATACAAATAGGAGAAACAACACCAAAGGAATATACGTATGTTTTAGATGGAGAGAATAGTACAAATTCATATAGTACAGAAAAAGGCTATATAGAAGGAATAATAACAATACCAAAGGCTTGGGATTCATCAAAACTAAATGAAAAAGATCCATTTAGAACAGAAGAAATAAATGGAAATTATAGTATAGCACCAATACCAAATGGATATCAGGTATCTACAATTGAAGGAGAGAACAAAATATCAACAGGACTAATTATAACAGATGGAACAAATAGATTTAAATGGTGCCAAGGCAATGAATTATTAGATTATGATGAAGCAAATTATGGAACAACTTGGACAGCAGCAATGGATGTAACTGATCTAACAAGTACAAAAGCTATATATGAAAGCCTAAAAAAATCAAAAACATTATATGGTGGCGCATATATAAAAGAAGATGAGACAACAGATACAGTAAAATCAATTTTATGGATAAAATAGTAATATTTAATAATCACCTAAATACAATATAAAAAACGTTGTAATTAGGTGATTATTTTGAATATATGTTATATAAGTGAAACGCACGAAACGTGCGACTTTGTAAAAAGAATAGTAATAAAAATAAAAAAAATATTTAATATAGTAGAATTTAGCGAGGATAATGGCAAAACAACAATAACTTTACCTTTATTTAAGTCTAATAAGATTAGAAACAAAAAGATTATAAAGATAGCCAAAAGAATTAACAAAAAATTGTATGATAATAATATTGAAAATGTAGTGTTATCAAACTATTTGGAAGAAAATGAAATATTAAAACAAAAATTATATTGCCAAAATATTAATATATTAGATGGAAGATATCTGTTTTATTTGCTTATTCCAGAAATTATTGAGTATATATTAAAAAGACAAAAAGTAAAATTACAAAATGGAGAAGTTACTTTATTAATAAATGATTTTACGCAAAACAATGCAAAAATAATTACATATATTGCTCAAAACGTAAAAAGAGTAAATATTGTTACAAATCATAGTAATAAGTTTAAAAAAATAGAAGATTATTTATATAATGAACTAGGAGTAATTCTTAATATAACAAATAATAAGAGTAAAAGCTTATCAAATGCAAACATTATTATAAATATAGATTTTCCAGAAGAAATAATAAACAAGTATGAAATAAATAGCAATGCAATAATAGTGAATATATTTAATGAGATAAAAATAAGAGCAAAAAAATTTAATGGAATTAATATTAACTATTATAAAGCATGTATACCAAAAGAGTACCAAATAGATGGTTTTCAAAACAACCTAGTATATGAAAGTAGTATTTATAAATGTAGTTACGAAAATGCTAGAAAAGATATAATTGCAAATAAAATTAGAATAAAAAAATTAGTAGGAATTAATGGAGATATTTCAGAAAATGAATTTTGTAAAAACTTAAAATATAATACTTGACAAAACTAAAATTGTGGAGTAGTATAATGAATTAAATAATATTTTAAAGGAGAAATGCCAAATGGAAGAAAAAGAAGTATTATTAACACAAGAAGGATATGATAACCTAGAAAAAGAATTAGAATATTTAAAAACAGAGAAAAGAAGTGAAATATCAGAGCGTATTAAAGTTGCATTAGGATTTGGAGATTTATCTGAGAATTCTGAATATGATGAAGCAAAAAATGCACAAGCTTCAAATGAAATTAAAATTGCAGAACTAGAAAACAAATTAAGATATGCAAAAATAATAGATGAATCTGAAATAGATACAAAAACAGTTCAAGTTGGAAATAAAGTTAAAGTACTAGATATGGAATTTGACGAAGAAGTAGAATATACAATAGTAGGTTCAACAGAAGTAGACCTATCACAAAACAGAATATCAAATGAATCTCCTATTGGATCAGCTCTATTAGGTGCAAAAAAGAACCAAGTAGTAGAAGCTCAAACACCAGGGGGAGTAGTGAAATTTAAAATTCTAGCAATAAAAAAATAGATTATTTTACCATTTTATGTAGACAAAACCTCCCAAATGTAGTATAATAGTGTTGTTAAGTAATAAAACACGAAGGTAATGAATAAAATACTATGGAAAAGTATAAGGGAGGAAACCAAATTGATTACAAATTACACAGAAAATAATTACCTAGTTTTAATAGGTAAAATTATTAGTGATAAGACATTTAGTCACGAGATTTATGGAGAAAGCTTTTATGTATTTAACTTAGAGGTACCACGTTTAAGCGGAAATGAAGATATTATACCAATAACAATATCAGAAAGATTAATAGCAAATTTCGATTTAACAATAGGTAGAAAAGTTGTTATAGAAGGGCAATTTAGATCATATAACAGTTATGAAAATGAAAAAAACAGATTAGTATTAACAGTATTTGCCAAAGATATTATTGATTACAAAGAAGAGCAAGAAGAAAATGTTTCAAATGAAGTTGTTTTAAATGGATATGTTTGTAAAAAACCAATATATAGAAAAACACCATTTGGAAGAGAAATTTCAGATATCTTATTAGCAGTAAATAGAGCATATAATAAATCAGATTACATACCATGTATTGCATGGGGAAGAAATGCTAGATTTTGTGAAAACATGGAAGTTGGAACAGAGGTAAAAATAGTAGGCAGAGTTCAAAGCAGAACTTATGAGAAAAAGTTCGAAGATGGAAGAACAGAACAAAGAGTTGCTTATGAAGTATCAATTGGAAGCTTAGAAGTAATAAATAAAGACGAAAATAGCAACCAAAATGAAGAAGCAGAAGCAATTTAAGAAATAATAATCAAAAGGGACAGCAAAAGCTGTTCCTTTTTGTATTATAAAGACAAAAGCACATCATAGCGCATCTTAAAATTAAATAAAAATTGTATTGTAAGAAAATGTTAAATATGATATTATAGCAATAGAAAATTAAATTGACTATACAGAGGAGAATATTATGGAAAAGGGAAAAAAGACAATAGATAAAAATTCAATAAGATTTACAATAATGGCAGTTGTATTAATTGCAATTTTTTGTTTTGCAATATCTCCAGTAACTTTGCAAAATGATACATTTTATACAATAAAAATAGGTGAACATATATTACAAAATGGAATTGACATGAAAGATCCATTTTCATGGCACGAAAATTTACAATATACATATCCGCATTGGTTATATGATGTAGTAATATATTTAGTGTATAACATAGGAGGACAAGTAGGAATATATATTTCGACAATAGTATTAAGTATAACACTTGGACTTACAATGTATTTAGTGAATACAAAACTTACTAAAAACAAGCTAACATCATTTGTACTTACAATAGGAGCAATGTATTTATTAAGAAATTACATAGCAGCAAGAGCTCAACTTGTAACATTTATATTATTTATACTCACAGTATATTTTATAGAAATGTTTTTAGAAACAAAGAAAAAAAGATATGCAGTAGGATTAATAATAATACCAATAATAATTGCAAATGTACATTTGGCAGTGTTTCCATTTTACTTTGTACTATATCTACCATATATAGCAGAATACATGATATATATACTTTCAAATACAGAAATTATATTAGTTACAGCTAAAATAGATAGATTAAACAAAAAGATACTAAAAACTACTAAAGAAGAAGAAATACAAAAAATAAAAGATGAAATAAATAGATTAGAACAAAAAAATGAGAAAACAATAAATAAGAAAGAAAAAATAAATGCAAATCCATATAAAATAAAAATAAGAGGAAACAACAATGTAAAAGCATTAATAATTATAATGATTATTTGTTTATTTACAGGATTCCTTACACCACTAGGAACAACACCATATACATATTTGATAAAAACAATGCAAGGAACAACAACTCACAATATAAGCGAGCATTTACCACTAACACTTGTAGACAACCTAGAATTCATGTGCACTTTAGTACTTTTTATTGCGATACTAACATTTACAGATACTAAAATAAGATTAAGTGATTTATTCATGTTAGGTGGATTAATTTTTCTTACATTTTATACAAGAAGACAATTTTCAATGTTTACATTAATATGTGTGATGATTTTAAACAGACTAATAAACGCATTGTTAAACAAGTATGATCCGGAAGGATGTAAAAAAGCAATAGATAAGATGACAACAATAACAGGGATGATAGTTACTATTTGTTTGGTGTTAACAATAAGTGTAATACAATATAAGCCTAAGATGAAGAACCATTTTATAGATGAAAACTCATATCCAGTAGAAGCTGCAACATATATATTAGAAAATTTAGATATAAACAACATAAAGTTATACAATGAATATAATTATGGAAGTTATTTAATATTTAGAGGAATACCAGTGTTTATTGATTCAAGAGCAGATTTATATGCACCAGAATTTAATCCAGGAGTAGAAGTATTTAATGACTATATGAACCTTTCTGGAATGAATATAGATAATGTAGAAGAGAAATTAGACGAATATGGAATAACACACATGCTGATGTATAAAAAATCTAAGCTTAGAAGATTTGTAGAACAAAATACAGAGAAATATAATTTGCTTTATGAGGATGATAACTTCTGTTTATTCGAAAGAAAACAAGTAAAAGAGAGTGTATAATGAAAAGTAAAAAGATTAATTTTTTAATGATAATTACAATAATTGCAATATTGCTAGATCAATTAATAAAGATAATTATAAAAAGTAAGATATTTAATTCTAGTATAATACTAATACCACATGTACTTAATTTAACATATGTGCAAAACACAGGGGCAGCTTTTGGAATTGGAAATAATAGTACATCAATGTTTGTGGCAGTAAATGTAGTTATAATAGGACTAATTACATACTTTATATTTTCAAAAAAAGAAGAATTAAGTAAATTAATATTAATTGCTCTTCACCTAGTATTAGCGGGAGGAATTGGCAATTTAATAGATAGAATAGCAAGGGGTTTTGTAATAGACTATATAGATATATCACCATTAATAAAATATCCAGTTTTCAATTTGGCAGATATATTTGTAGTAATTGGTTGCCTAATAATTGCAGTTTTTTTAGTAAAAGATACAGTAATAAAAAAGAAAAATATAGGAGAATAAAATGCAAGAATATAAAATAAGACAAGATGAACAAAATATTAGATTAGATAAAATAATTGCAAGCATAGATAATAGTATTTCTAGGACAAGCGTGCAAAGACTTATAGAAGAAGGGAAAATCCTAGTAAATGAAAAACAAGAAAAACCTTCATACAAAGTTAATGAAGGAGACATTATTAAAATAGAAAAAGAAGAGCCACAAGAGATAGACTTAAAACCACAAGAAATACCAATAGATATAATTTATGAAGACAAAGACATTTTAATAATAAACAAAGCAAAAGGGATGGTTGTTCATCCTGGAAATGGGAATCCAGATGGAACCTTAGTAAATGCAGTTATGGCAAAATGCAAAGATAGCCTATCTGGAATAGGTGGAAAAATAAGACCAGGTGTAGTACACAGAATAGATAAAGATACATCACGGACTAATAATAATTGCCAAGAATGATAAAGCACATATTAATATCAGTGAACAAATAAAGAATAGAGAAGTAGAAAAAACATATATTGCATTAGTTAGGGGAAACGTTAAAGAAAATCAAGGAATAATAAATATGCCTATTGCAAGAAGTACAAAAGATAGAAAGAAAATGGCAGTAGATAAAAAAGGAAAAGAAGCAATTACAGAGTTTAAAGTGCTAAAAAGATATGATGGATATACTTTATTAGAAGTAAAAATAAAAACAGGAAGAACACATCAAATAAGAGTACACATGGCAGAGATAGGATATCCAATTGTAGGAGATTATACATATTCAAATGGAAAAAATCCATTTGGAGTAGTTGGTCAAATGCTACATGCAGCAAAATTAAAATTTGTACATCCTACAACCAACAAAACAGTGGAATTTGAAGCACCATTACCAGAATATTTTGAACATGTATTGCAGGAATTAGAAAACAATTTATATAAATAAAGGAAAGGATTTTTATGGAAGAAATTAGACTACAAAAATATTTGGCAAACAATGGAATTGCATCTAGAAGAAAATGCGAAGAACTAATTATGCAGGGCAGAGTAAAAGTAAATGGAGAAGTAGTTAAAGAATTAGGAACAAAAATAAATCCTGATAAAGATATAATAGAATATAATGGTAAAACAATTAAAAATACAAATACAGAGCACACATATATATTGTTAAATAAACCAATAGATTATGTTACAACTGTAAAGGATCAATTTAATAGAAATACAGTACTAGATTTAGTAAAAACAAATAAAAGATTGGTACCAGTTGGAAGACTAGATATGTATACATCAGGGGCAATAATACTAACAGATGATGGGGATTTTGTATATAAAATAACACATCCAAAGCATGAAATACCTAAAACATATAATGTTACAGTAGTAGGAAAGGTTACAGGTGAAGAGATAGAGCAATTAAAAAATGGAGTTGATATAGGAGATTTTGTAACAAGCAAAGCAGAGGTAAAAATATTAAAAATAGATGAACAAAAAAATATAAGCAGATTACAGATAACAATACATGAAGGAAAAAACAGACAAATTAGAAGAATGTGCGAAGCAATAGGAAAAAAAGTAATTAGTTTACATAGAAGTAAAATAGGAAATTTAACAGTAAAAGACTTACCATTGGGAACATGGAGATATTTAACTAAAAAAGAAATAGAAACACTACTTGAAAAAAATTAACCTTATATATATAATAAAATAAACCAAAGAAAAAGGAGAAAACTTATATGGAATATGCACAAAAATTTATTCCAGAAGGTTGGGAAGAATGCACAAAGTCATTTTCACTAGATGAATTAAATAAGCTGTCTGTAAGTGGAGAGATTTTGCAAGCAAAAGTAACCAAGTGCGATAGCAACTATAACTTATATTTGGATTTAGGAAATAATATAACAGGAGTTATACCAAGAGAAGAGGTAGAGGCTGTAAATATAGACGAAACAGGTTTCCCAAAACCGAATATATGTATAAGCAAAGTTAATAAAATAGTTCAATTTAAGGTTAAAGATATTACTAAAAATGATACAGTAATACTTTCCAGAAAAGCAGTAGGAAAAGAAGCTGTAAGCTGGGTAAAGGACGAACTAAAAGAGGGTATGTGTGTAAATGGAATAGTAAGAAATATTAGACCTTATGGAGCTTTTGTAGAAATTGGAGGAGGGGTAGTTGGACTACTCCACATAGAAGATATATCAGTTGCAAGGATAAAATCTCCTTATGAAAGATTCAAAATTGGACAAAAAATAAAAATTATGATAAAATCAATAGATAGGAGAACAAATAGGGTAATTCTTACATATAAAGAGCTACTTCGGAACATGGCAAGAAAATATAAAAGGCTTTAAAGAAGGTATGAAAGCAAAAGGAATAGCAAGAGAAGTAGAAAAGTCTAAGAATGGAATATTTGTTGAGCTAAGACCTAATCTTGTAGGTTTAGCAGACTACAAAGAAGGTATTGAATACGGCGAACATATTAATGTATATATTAAGAAAATAATACCAGATAAAAAGAAGGTTAAGCTTATTATTATTTAAGGAGGGCCATAATTATGGTAGAAGATGAACAAATAAAAACAGAAGTATCACCATTTGCAATAAGAGAGGGAGAAATAAAAACATTTGATGGGAAAGACGGATATGTTTCTATGAATCAAATAATTCATAAAATAAATATAGGACATATTTCTGATATTCATTTTAAAATAATGGAATTGGTAAACGAATTTGAATTTATAACTTCAAGACAAATATATCAAATATTAGTACATAAAGGTGAAGATATAAAATCACAAGATAAGTTAAACAATAAACTAGAACAATTAATAAAATGTAAGATTTTAACAAGATATTATTTTATGGGGGAAGAAGGAAAATGCATTTATAGAATTTATTGCTTAGAAAAAATGGGTAAATACTTGTTGAATTCAAGAGGCGTAGAATGTAAATGGCAACCAACAGATAATACAAAACCAGTTGCAATGATAAAGAAGAGATTGGCAGGAAATCAAATAATAATAGCATATTTAAGAAAAGTAAGTGCTTTTGATAAATACACAGTAAAACCTGCAATAACAGCAAAAAAATTAGGAAAAGTATTTAAAGCACATGCAGGAGTAAAACTAACAAAAAACGGAAAATCAATAGACTTTATATTTGAAGCTGTAAGAAGAGAAGAGGACTGGGAAAAGAAACTAGTAGATAGATTACAATTATATAAAGACTTTTATGAAAGTTTTGTTCAATTCGATTCTGGATTTGAAACAAAACCACAGTTAATATTTGTATGTGAAGATGAAAAACATATGGTAGAAACGTTAAAAACAATAGTAACAAATAGAATGGAAATACCAGGAATAAAAACATTATTTACAACAGATTTAAGACAAAATAGTGAAACACTTGAAAAATCATTAGTAGAATTTAAAATTGATGAAGCAACAGGAAAATACAAAAAAGAAGAAATTGATTTAAAATTGTTAGGATAAATAAAAGATAAAAAAGAAATTCCAAATTGAAAATTGGAATTTCTTTTTTATTGTATAGGAAAAATCGACTTTTATCTTGACCTCATGTAAGACTTTTCCGTATACAACAAGGTTAGGCTACCTTAAAACGCCCGAACGAAGTGAGTGGCATGTATTTTGCACTTTCTTCGAAGGTATACTTAGCAAAATGCCTTTCTTATATACTTTTATTCTTTTTTCTTTTTTAAATCAAAGCTAATTGCATCTTCATTATCAAAGAAGTAGGAACTATCTGTTACGTCTGTTTGAATAGGATCAGTATCCCCTCTTTCATCCTTTGAAAATACTACTTTATTAGGTTTCCATTTTTGCTTTTCTTCTTTTTTATTGTCAGGTGATACATTTGCTATATACTTATTAAAGTTATATGTTTTTGTTTTATGAGGACTTTTATATTTGCTCTCCAAAAAGTCTACATTACCAAAGTTAACAACATTTTTTCCCTTCTTATCTTTTGTTTTATAAATAATACTCTTAAATTTAAGTCCTTGTATTTTAGCATTATGCATGTGATCTTTCCAATCCCATTTAGCGGCACCTAATGCAGAAGAATATGCACCGTCTTTTGTATCATAAGAAGGTGATATAGACCATTCTCTACGTTTTCCAAATTCTCTCATCCACCAATCCATTTCATCAGGTGTGTTGTTTCCAAATGTTATTTTAGTAGGTGAGTTTGCAAGTATTTTTTCAGATCCTAAACCAGAAACTGTTTGAGCAGAAAAAATGGTTCCAATTTTAAATTTTCTATATAATGTAAACATATCTTCAAAATTAGAAGGATCATAGTGATCGAATTCGTCCACATATAAGAAGTGAGGAATTCTATTTTTTACTAATTCACGATTGTTTTCTACAGAGCACATCATAAGCATTAAGAAAAATCTACCAAAACCTTGATCTGCTGTTCCACCAATTTCATATGGCCTTGTTGAAATAAGAACGATTTTACCTTCGTCTAAAACAGCTCCAAAGTCCATATTATTATATCTATTACAAATAATGTTTCTAGCTTCTGCTGAACGTAATAATACATCAAGTGTAGAAGAAGCAAAATGAACATATCTTTGCATATCTTTTCTTCCTTCAGAACCTTTATAGAAATATTGTTTAAAGTAAGATAATTGTAATTCATATTCTTTTGAAAGTTCTTCATCTTTTTCTAATTCTTCACACATTTCTTGTACTAAGTCAAAATTATTAAAGCATTTAAGTAAATCTTCTAAAGTTGGCATTAATCCATCATGCATTTTCCCATACATTAATTTTAAAAGTAATACTACATTTTGAATAGCTTGTAAAGAAATATCTTCTGAATATGCTAATTCAGCAGTGTGACTTGGTGGATTATATAATCCCCTAATAACTAAAGAAACAATCAAACCACAAAGAGCAGGACTACCAATAATAAATGGATTTAATCCAATTGATTCTGGGTTTGTTGGGTCTATTTCTATAAATGGCATATCATAAGCTTTTGCTACTTCTTTAATTGTATCTGTATGTTTTGAATCAGGACTTACGACTGTAATACCAAAATTTTTATATACAATAGAACCATTTGGTTCAATTTCATATATCATTTTCTTCATATATGCTTTATAAATATTTTCTTTTCCTTCAACAGGTGTAAGCATATTCAAATTAAAGTTTTTGTTTAAATATTCATTATTATAAGGTTTATTTAAGTAAGCAATATTTGTTTTTAATGCGGTATAACCCATTTCCTTAGAAACTTCACGGAAGAAGAATTTCTTTTCTATATCTCTTGCAATCATCGGTTCCATTATCATGGAAGTTTTACCAGTTCCAGAAGGACCAATTACGAGAGTAGGTTGTAATCTTCTAGATTCTAATATTTTAACAGGTTTACCTGTAGTTTTATCTTTACAAAATTCAATTTCTAGACTATAAGGACCAGTAGTACCATCTGGTGCAGATATATCTATACCAGGGTAATCACAAATTGATTCTTGAAAATTGTTAGGGAATATTGGGTCTTTAATTACTTTTAATAACCAAAGAACTACATTATAGAATGTTGTAAGTGGTATATAAATTGAAATTGCTGTAAGTGCATGTTTTATCAAGTCGGCAAATTCTGTAATAATAAACTCATGATTTGGCAATGCCATTATTCCAAGCCAAGCCAAACGATTTAGCCATTGAACTACCATTGAAACTCCAATTACATATAAGCAAATGTAATATGTATAGAAGAAAGATATTTTCGTTTCATCAGACTTACAAAACTTAGATGGATACGAAAATGCAAATGCAAGTACAGGACAAGCAAGAGCTAATGTATATCTAATTGGTCCCCAATAAGATACTGACATTCCTGTAAAAAACATTATTAGGAGTTCTACAACTCTATCTACTATTATAAATCCTGTTATTAATGTTAGAATATATGTAAAAAATGTATTTCTATCAGTCTTTAGTAATTTTAAAAATTTGTCTATATACTTCACTTAAAAATCCCCCAATTATCTATTTTTATACATATATATTATCTTATAAAATTGAGAAAAAAACAAGTCTTTTTAAAGAAAAAGTTCATATATATAAATAAGAAGACAAATTTTAATTTATTCAAATATTCAAAATTAAAATATGTTGAAAACATTGTAGGGGTCGCCGCCTTCGGCGACCCGAAGACATTGTAAACCTTGCAATATACATATTTTGCAACAATTTAATTGCGGGTCGCCGAGGGCGGCGACCCCTACTTTAGTCTGGAGGAATTAAAATAAAAAGAAAGAATAATAGAAACGATAAAAAAACTGGCTTTATGCAAGGCGTTGTTGTTTTAATGCTTTCACAAGTAATTATAAAAATAGTAGGCCTAATATATAAGTTATATCTTACAAACAAACAAGGCTTTGGGGATAGGGGAAATGCAATATATTCAGCTGCATTCCAAATATATGCGCTATTTCTTACAATTTCTTCTGTTGGAGTACCAAATAGCATTTCAAAACTAGTGTCTAGCAAAGTAGCAGTAGGAGATAATAAAGGTGCATATAGAATATTTAAAATAGCATTTGCATTATTTGGAATTCTTGGATTTGTTGGAAGCTCAATATTATTTTTGGGAGCAGAAATAATAGCCAATAAATATTTACAAATACCAGAAGCAAAATTAGCATTAATGGCTCTTGCACCATCAGTATTTTTAGTATCAATAGAAGCTGTGTTAAAAGGATATTTTAATGGAAGAGAAAATATATCTATCACAGCTAATTCACAGAGCCTAGAGCAAATATTTAAGACATTATTAACAATTGCAATAGTAGAAAATATAGGGAAAATATCTGGAAATAATACAATTGTTATGGCAGCTGGGGCAACATTAGCAACAACATTGGCAACATTATTTGCATTAATGTACTTATACAAGTATTTTGTAGATAGAAAAAAAGAAGTTTGGCAAGAGGTTATATCTTCTTCAAATAACAAAAAAGAAGGAATAAATAGAATTATAAAAAATATTTTATTAGTAACAATACCAATATCATTAACTGCACTTTTTTCAGCCTTAAGTAAGACAATTGATGCAATGACAATTGTAAGAATATTAAAAACAACAATAGGAGAATTAGAAGCAACAAATCAATATGGAATATTAAGCGGAAAAGTAGATGTACTAGTAGCATTACCGTTTTCTTTTAATATAGCATTTGCAACAGCTTTGGTACCTGCTATATCTTCTGCTATTGCAAAAAAACAAAAATACATAGTAGAAAAAAGAATAGAATTTTCTATATTAGTTACAATACTTATAGGAATCCCATGTACAATATACATGAGTATGTTTGCAAAAAATATTTTACTAATTCTGTTTCCAAATGCATCAAAAGGAACCGAAATGCTTCAGTTGTCGTCAATTACTATTATATTTATTGTGCTAACACAAACGATAAATGGAGCTTTACAAGGACTGGGAAAGGTAAACATACCTGTTATAGCATTTGCATTAGGAGGAGCAATTAAATTAATACTAAACTTAATATTATTGCCAATTAATAGAATTGGAATATATGGAGCTATAATTTCTTCAATAATTTCAGATATATTCATATTTGCAATTTGTTTCATAACACTAAAAAAACAAATTACTACAAAGCTTTATGTAAGTAAATATATTGTAAAACCCACTATTGCAGGAGTTTTTATGTCTATTACTTCATATATAATGTACAATAACATTATTAATAAAATACAAAACAATATAATTGTATTATTTGTTTCAATCTTTTCTGGAATGATGGTGTACTTTATTTTAATAATAGCGTTAAAAATATTAACAGAAGAAGAAATTTATATGCTTCCCTACGGGCAAAAGCTATTCAGAACATTTAAATCTAAAAAGCAACAAATGCAAGTAAAATCAACGCATACAGAGCTACCAAGACATGGAAACCTACGGGGCAAAAGGGTTTGTAAAAAAATAAAAATAAAAAAAGAAGGATTTTAGCTAATTTTGGCGAATAATCTTAAATAGTAGAAACCGAAGCTGTTTTTACTGCACAAAACAAATCTTATTAGGAGGTAATTTTAAATGAACAAAGCTGAATTAGTAGCAGCAATAGCTGCAAAAACAGGAGACACAAAAAAAGGTGCTGAAGCATCAGTAAACGCATTCGTTGACGTTATAACAGATGCACTAGCAAAAGGAGATAAAGTTCAATTAGTTGGATTTGGATCTTTCGAAGTAAGAAAAAGAGCAGCTAGAAAAGGTAGAAACCCAAGAACAAAAGAAGAAATCAAAATACCTGCATCAAAAGCTCCAGTATTCAAAGCTGGTAAAGCATTAAAAGATTTAGTAAATAAAAAATAAGAATTAATACAAAATATATAAGTATGAATTCATATTATAAGAGCAAGAATTTCTTGCTCTTTTCTTTTTCTATTATATTGACACAAATAAAAACAACATATAAAATGTAAATGACAAAATGCATAATTACATATAGAAGATAAAAAATATAAATGAAATATAAAAAATAAAGAACACAAAGGAGGAAGCAGATAAGATGAACCAGCAAATTAAATATAGAAACCGTTACAATTCTCCAAAAGGAATAACAATAGTTGCATTAGCAGTTACAATAGTAATAATGCTAATTTTAGTAGGTGTAACAGTAACAATTGCAATAAATGGAGGACTAATAGGAACTGCAAAAGACTCAAAGGAAGAAACAAGATACACTCAAGTATTAGCGGAAAAAGAAATGTGGGAATCAGAGAAAAGATCAACAGATAGATTTGGAATACAAGTTGAAACATTAGAAGAATTTGTAAACAGATTAAAAAACAACAAATTACTTACAGAAAAAGAAGCGGAACAAGCAAAGCAAAACCTTAAGGTTACCATAGCTAAAAAAATCATATATCTTTCTAAGGACAAAGTGGTTGCAAATTCAGGTTTGTGGGAAGCGACCATTGACAAGAAAACACAGCAGGCAATATTAACAAAATATAAAGGAACCGGAGAATTGCTAAAAGATGTAGTTGTTCCAAATGCAATAGAAAAAGACGGAATAGAATATGAAGTTATTCAAATAGGAAATGGAAATAAAGTTGCGGAATTTGAAGGAGAAATTACAATTTCGGAAGGAATAACAACAGTTGGTTCATCAGCTTTTTGCGAGTGCAAAGATATAACAAAAGTAAATTTACCAACCAGTTTAAAACAGATCCAATATCAAGGATTTAGGCAAACAACAAATCTAAAATCAATATCATTACCTAAAGGACTTGAAGTGCTGGGGGGAAGAGCCTTTAATGCATCTGGAATAACTAGTATAGTTATTCCGGGAAGTGTAAAAACAGTAGGAGCATTAGCGTTTTTTCAAAGCTATATAGAAAAAGCCACAATAGAAGATGGCGTAGAAATACTTGATAGCGCTGCTTTTAGATCGAGCGGGTTAAAGGAAATTACTATACCAGGTAGTGTGAAAGAAATAAAAGATAGTTGCTTTAGTGAGATATGGGGACTTTCAAAAGTAACAATAAATAACGGTGTTGAAAAGATAGATGGTGGAGCTTTTTATGGTACTGCTATTAAAGAGATTGAAATTCCTGCAAGTGTTTTAACAATTGATGATTCGGCATTTTCTGGTTGTGGCATGATACAAACAATAAATGTAGCTATAGACAATCAAAATTACAGTAGTCAGAATGATTCATTATATAATAAGGACAAAACAAAAATTATAAGATATCCAAGTGGAAAAAAAGATACAGAATTTGAAGTGCCATCTACAGTTAAAGAAATAGGAAATAGTTGCTTTTCTAGCTGTGGAAATTTAAAGAAAATCCAAATTACAAGTAATGTTGAAAAATTAGCTACATCATCATTTGTTAACCAAGGAAATTTGACAGAAATAAATGTAGTAAGTGAAAACAAATACTATTCAAGTGAAGATGGAGTGTTATTTAATAAAGATAAAACTGAATTTATAAAATGGCCACAAGGGAAAAGCTTAACAGAATATACAGTACCAGGAACAGTAAAAACTATTAAGGGAGGTAGTTTTTATGCAAGCAACATAAAAAGTATAATAATACCACCTAGTGTAGAGAAAATGGAAAGTTATGCTTTTCAATCAACGAGTGCAACAAAAATAGTTTGCCAAGAACAAGATGGAAAAGGTGTAAAAGAAATTGGATACAGATGTTTTTGGTTAACAAATTTAAACGAAATAAGTTTACCAAGCACATTAGAAAAATTAGATGGAGAAGCCTTTAGAGGAAGTTATAGTCTTAAAAAAATAACAATAAACAAACCAGAAAATTCTCTTTCTGGTAAACCATGGCAAGCAAGTGCAAGTGTAATTATAGAGTGGACTGGAGAATAATAAAAACAATAGAAAAGACCTGTGAGTAATTTACTCACAGGTCTTGCGTTTTACGGTTTCCATTTAACAAGTGCCAGATTCCCTAAGGAATCAGACACTATTTTTATACTATTTTTCCTTACAACGTTCAATGCCTGAGAAGAAAACTCGGATCTAGAGAACAATGCTTTCTTCGGAGGTTTTGATTCAAATGAAAAATAGACATCATTGTCATTTGGAAACAATAGATCTACCCGAGTGTAAGGACCATTTTTAAAATCCTTAACAAACTTTTCAAATGCTGTTTCTTTCATTATTGCCACTCCTTAAAGTTATTAGATATTTTAAACGCAACCAAATATCCATTAGTATAAGTATAGCACGAAGCAGTATAAAAAGCAAAACAATATTACGAATATTGTAGGGGCACCACAATATGCGATCTGCAATACTCTGAATATTAATATTCCGTAAGTAAAAATACAACCACAAAGTCTTGACAATAAATAGAAACAATGATAGAATATAACGCGTTAGTGTTTAAAAGTAAATTAGCACTTTTAATTAAAAAATATAGGAGGTGAATTTTAAAGTGCCAACAATCAATCAATTAGTAAGAAAAGGTAGAAAAACAACTACAACAAAAGCAAAAGCTCCAGCTCTTTTAAAAGGTTACAACTCAAAATTAAACAGACAAACAAACCATAGAGCACCACAAAAAAGAGGAGTTTGTACAGTAGTTAAAACAGTAACACCTAAAAAACCAAACTCAGCATTAAGAAAGGTTGCTAGGGTTAGACTATCAAATGGTTATGAAGTTACTTCATATATTCCAGGTGTAGGTCATAACTTACAAGAACATAGTGTTGTATTAATAAGAGGTGGAAGGGTAAAAGATATCCCTGGTGTTAGATACCACATTATAAGAGGTACATTAGATACAGCTGGCGTTAAAGATAGAATGCAAGCTAGATCTAAATATGGTGCAAAAAGACCAAAAAAATAAAAAATATTTTTTAAGTAGTGCTAATAAATAGATATAATATAGATATAAATTTATTGCGCTATACGGGAAGAAGAATCTTCCAGAGTAACTAAGTGTTTTTATGAAACACAAATAATAAAGATTGTGAAAAATCACATATCTTAGAAAAGGAGTGAAGAATAGTGCCAAGAAGAGGATATATAGCAAAAAGAGAAGTTTTACCAGATCCAATATATAATAGCAAAGTTGTAACAAAATTAATAAACAACATTATGTTAGATGGTAAAAAAACAGTTGCTCAAAAAATAGTATATGATGCATTTGATATCATAAAAGAAAAAGAAGGAAAAGATGCATTAGAAGTTTTTGAAGCAGCATTAAACAACATAATGCCAGTCCTTGAAGTTAAAGCAAGAAGAGTAGGTGGAGCTACATATCAAGTTCCAATCGAAATTAGAGCTGAAAGAAGACAAACATTAGGATTAAGATGGCTAGTAAACTATGCAAGAAATAGACATGAAAAAACTATGGCTGAAAAATTAGCAAACGAAATAATTGATGCTACAAACAGCACAGGTGGATCATTCAAGAAGAAAGAAGAAATGCATAGAATGGCAGAAGCTAATAAAGCTTTCGCACATTACAAATGGTAAAAAACGAATAAAAATAGGAGGAAAAAATTAATGGCAGGTAGAGCATTTCCATTAGAAAAAACAAGAAATATAGGAATAATGGCGCATATAGATGCAGGAAAAACTACTACTACTGAAAGAATTCTTTTCTATACAGGTAAAACTCATAAAATAGGAGAGGTTCATGAAGGTGAAGCTACAATGGACTGGATGGTTCAAGAGCAAGAGAGAGGTATTACAATTACTTCTGCTGCTACAACATGTCAATGGTTAGGACATAGAATAAATATCATTGATACACCAGGTCACGTTGACTTTACAGTTGAAGTTGAAAGATCTTTAAGAGTACTTGACGGATCTGTAACTGTATTCTGTGCTAAAGGTGGAGTTCAACCACAATCAGAAACTGTTTGGAGACAAGCAGATAATTATCATGTACCAAGAATGGCATATGTTAATAAAATGGATACAACTGGTGCAAATTTCTTATCTTGCGTTGAGCAAATGAGAAGCAGATTAAATGCAAATGCTATTCCAATCCAATTACCAATTGGAGCAGAAGATACATTCAAAGGAATAGTTGATTTAATAAAAATGAAAGCATTTATTCATAAAGACGATTTAGGAAAAGAAATTGAAGTAACAGAAGTTCCAGAAGATTTAAAAGAATTAGCAGAAAAGTATAGAAACGAAATGATAGAAGCTGCAGCAGAACAAGATGATGACCTAATGATGAAATATTTAGATGAAGGTGAACTTTCAGAAGAAGAAATCAAAAAAGGTTTAAGAAAAGGAACATTAGCTAATAAATTAGTTCCAGTATGTTGTGGATCATCATATAAAAACAAAGGTGTTCAAGAATTATTAAATGCTATAGTTGATTATATGCCATCTCCATTAGATATACCACATATTAAAGGTGTTACATTAGATGGAGAAGAAACAGAAAGAAAAACTTCTGATGATGAACCTTTTGCAGCATTAGCATTTAAAATTGCAACAGACCCATTCATTGGAAAATTATGTTTCTTTAGAGTATATTCAGGAACATTAGAAGCTGGTTCAACAGTATTAAATGCAAATAAAGATAAAAAAGAAAGAATGGGAAGAATAGTTTTAATGCATTCTAACCACAGAGAAGATATAGACAAAGTATATGCTGGAGATATTGCAGCAGCAGTTGGATTAAAAGAAGTTACAACTGGTGATACATTATGTGATATAAATCACCCAGTTATACTAGAATCTATGGAATTCCCAGAACCAGTTATCGAAATAGCAATTGAGCCAAAAGATAAAGTAGCTCAAGAAAAAATGGGTATAGCACTTTCAAAACTTGCAGAAGAAGACCCAACATTTAAAGCATATACAAACCATGAAACTGGTCAAACTATAATTGCAGGTATGGGAGAATTACACTTAGACATAATTGTAGACAGATTAAAGAGAGAATTCAAAGTAGAATGTAATGTAGGTAAACCACAAGTTTCTTACAAAGAAACAATTAGAAACAAAGTAAGAGTTGAAGGAAAATTCATTCGTCAATCTGGTGGACGTGGACAATATGGACATGTTTGGTTAGAAATGGAACCATTAGAGCCAGGTTCAGGAGTGCAATTTGAAAGCAAAATTGTTGGTGGTGTTGTTCCTAAAGAATACATTAAACCAACTGAAGAAGGAATTAGAGAAGCAGCAGAAAGCGGAATTCTTGCAGGATATCCAGTTATAGACTTTAAAGCAACATTAGTAGATGGATCTTACCATGATGTCGATTCATCAGAAATGGCATTCAAAATTGCAGGATCTATGGCATTTAAAGAAGGATGTAAACAAGCTAAATCTGTAATACTAGAGCCTATAATGAGAGTTGAAATAACAGTTCCAGAAGAATACATGGGAGATGTTATAGGAGATGTAAACTCAAGACGTGGTAAACTAGAAGGAATGGAAGCAAGAAATGGAATGCAAATAATAAGAGCATTTATTCCACTTGCTGAAATGTTTGGATATGCAACAGATTTACGTTCAAAAACACAAGGTAGAGGAACATATGCAATGGAACCAAGCCATTACGAAGAAGTTCCAAAATCTGTATTTGAGAAGATAGTTGCATCACGTTCTAAGAAAGAAGACTAATCAAAACGAATGAAATTGGGCATCTTGCGGTGTCAAACTTCATAAAAATTTTTTCAATATACAACCTTATAATTTCAAAAATTTTTAATTGTTTTCCTAGCAATATACCCAATTTGCTTCGTTTTGAGATGCATATAAAAATAAAAGAATAAAAGGTATTGCAAAATAACAAAAAATGTTATAGAATGCATTTATTAAAAAATTGTTATTAAATTTTTAAATATAAAATAAAAGAAGTAAGCTTTCATTATTTATTATTTATTTAAGGATGAATAACAAATAATGAAAAGTACAAATTACTTCGTAATTTGAAGGAGGAAAATTCAAATGGCAAAAGCAAAATTTGAAAGAACAAAACCACATGTTAACATTGGTACAATTGGTCACGTTGACCACGGAAAAACAACAACAACAGCAGCTATTACAAAATGGTTAGGATTATTAGGAAAGGCTCAATACACAGCATATGATCAAATCGATGGTGCTCCAGAAGAAAAAGCAAGAGGAATCACAATTAACACAGCACACGTTGAATATGAAACAGAAAAAAGACACTATGCACACGTTGACTGTCCAGGTCACGCTGACTATGTAAAAAACATGATTACAGGTGCAGCTCAAATGGATGGAGCAATATTAGTTGTTTCAGCAGCTGACGGTCCAATGCCTCAAACAAGAGAGCATATACTATTAGCAAGACAAGTTGGAGTTAAATATATCGTTGTTTACTTAAATAAATGCGATATGGTTGATGATCCAGAATTATTAGAATTAGTTGAAATGGAAGTTAGAGATTTATTATCTAGCTATGATTTCCCAGGAGATGAAGTCCCAGTTATAAAAGGATCTTCATTAAAAGTTCTAGAATCTACATCAACAGATCCAAACGCACCAGAATATCAATGCATCAAAGAATTAATGGATGCAGTAGATAGCTATATACCAACACCAGAAAGACCAACAGATGGTGACTTCTTAATGCCAGTAGAAGACGTATTCTCTATAACAGGTAGAGGAACAGTTGCTACAGGTAGAGTAGAAAGAGGAGTTGTTAAAGTTCAAGACGAAGTTGAAATAGTTGGTTTATCAACAGAGAAAAAGAAAACTGTTGTAACAGGTGTTGAAATGTTCAGAAAACTATTAGACCAAGCAGAAGCTGGAGATAATATCGGTGTTCTATTAAGAGGTATCGATAGAAAAGATATCGAAAGAGGTCAAGTTTTAGCAAAACCAGGATCAATACATCCACATACAAAATTCAAAGCACAAGTTTACGTATTAACAAAAGAAGAAGGTGGAAGACATACACCATTCTTCAATGGATATAGACCACAATTCTATTTCAGAACAACAGACGTTACAGGTGTTATCGATTTACCAGCAGGTACAGAAATGGTAATGCCAGGAGATAACGTAGATATGACTATCGAATTAATCACACCAATAGCAATGGAAAAAGGATTAAGATTTGCTATTCGTGAAGGTGGTAGAACAGTTGGATCTGGTATAGTTTCAGAAATAATTGAGTAATACCAATTAATTATAAAAAGAGGTTATTTCTAACCTCTTTTTTATATACTAGGAAATTTCTCATTTCCTAGTATATAAAAATGCTATAATCTGCGTTCTTTCACACTTCGCACCTCGCACTTCGTGAATTTCCAATTGACCAATCAAAATCATTAAAAACCTAAATTTCCTATCTTTTACTATTGATTTTTTTTCAATTAAATAATAAAATATAAAAATGAAAATATATTGTTATAAAGAAGGGAATTTAAAATGAGAATTTTATTAGATGCAATGGGTGGGGATAATGCACCTGATGCAAATATTAAAGGCGCAGTAAAAGCAATAAACGAAATTAGTTCAGAAATAGTATTAGTAGGAAACGAAAAAATAATTAATAACAGAATAAAAGAATTATATGGAAAAGATACTATATCAGAAATATCAGATAGATTAACCATAAAAAATGCAACAGAAACAATAGAAATGGAAGATATACCAACACAAGCAATTAAACACAAAAAAGATTCATCAATGGTAGTTGGATTTAATATGCTAAAAGCAGATGAAGGTGATGTATTTATCTCAGCAGGGAATTCGGGAGCATTACTTACAGGTGCTACATTATTAGTAGGAAGAATAAAAGGAGTAGACAGACCAGCAATTGCACCAATGCTTCCATCATATAAAAAAGGGTTAATGTTAGTGGATGCAGGAGCAAATACAAATTGCAAACCAATAAATCTTTTACAATTTGCACAGTTTGCAAATATATATTTGAAAAACATATATAAAATAGAAAAACCAGCAATAGGATTACTAAATATTGGTACAGAAGAGACAAAGGGAAATGACCTAATGAAAGAAAGCTATAAACTTCTAAAAGAGAAATCAGAAGAGTATGGAATAAATTTTGTAGGAAATGTAGAAGGAAGAGAAGCTTTTTCTGGGGATATTGATGCAGTTATAACAGATGGATTTACAGGAAATATATTCTTAAAAACAGTAGAAGGCTTTGGAAAACTAGTAAAACGTTCTTTAACAGAAAGTTTAAAAAAGAATCTACTAAGTACAATAGGAGCAATTCCTGCACTTCCAGGAATAAAAAGATTTACAAAGACAATGGATTACAAGGAATATGGTGGAGCGTTGTTCTTAGGAGTTAAAAAACCAGTGGTAAAAGCACATGGAAGTAGTGATGAATATCTATTTTACTTTACAATAAAACAGGCAGAAAAATTTGCAGAGTCAAAAGCAGTAGAAATTCTAAAAGAAGAATTTGAAAAAAAGGTTACAACTCAGACAACATATTAAAAATGTAGAGAAGATGTAGGGGTTGCACTCCTGGGCGACCCATTCTTCGAAGGCATTTCTTAAAATAAATGAAATAAATTGTAAAAAAGTATTGACAATATATTTTAAACCATATAATATTTTAGTTAGTAAAAAATAAATAAAATAGTTTAGAAGATATATTTCTAACTTCTAGATAAATAAGGAGGTGTAATGCAACCTATGAGTTCAGAAGAAGTTTTCGATAAAGTAAAAGAAATAATAGTAGAACAATTAGGAGTAGCAGAAACTGCTATAACACCAGATGCATCTTTTATAGATGATTTAGGTGCTGATTCATTGGATATAGTTGAGTTGATAATGGCATTAGAAGAAGAATTTGATTTAGAAATTCCAGATGCTGATGCAGAAAAAGTTGTTACAGTAAACGACGTAGTAGAATACATAAAAGATAATGTGTAGTCTATAAATTTAAGAAGAAAGGACAATAACCTTTCTTTTTTTATTTCGTCTATTTACACATAAAAATATTTAGTATATAATGCTACAAAAAGAGGTGATTTACAATGCCGACTTTTGAAAATCTAAAAAGAGAAGATGAACAAGTTTATAATGCAATAATGCAGGAACTAAAAAGAGAACAAAACAAAATAGAATTAATAGCGTCAGAAAATTTTGTAAGTAATAGCGTTATGGAGGCAATGCGGAAGCTATATGACGAATAAATATGCAGAAGGATATCCTAGAGCAAGATATTATGGAGGATGTGAATGTGTAGATATTGTAGAAGATTTAGCGAGGGACAGACTAAAAGAAATTTTTGGAGCAAAACATGCAAATGTCCAACCACATTCAGGAGCTCAAGCAAATATGGCTGTATACCTTGCAAAATTAAACGTGGGAGATACAGTTTTAGGAATGAATTTATCACATGGAGGACATCTATCTCATGGAAGTAAAGTAAATTCTTCTGGGAAATTGTATAATTTTATTCCATATGGAGTAGATGAAAAAACAGGTAAAATAGATTATGAAGAAGTAGAAAGACTAGCAATTGAACACAAACCAAAATTAATACTTGCAGGAGCAAGTGCTTATCCAAGAGAAATAGATTTTAAAAAATTTAAAGAAATTGCAGATAAAGTCGGAAGTCTTTTTATGGTAGATATGGCACACATTGCAGGATTAGTAGCAGCAGGACTTCATCAAAATCCAGTACCATATGCAGATTTTGTCACAAGCACAACTCATAAAACTCTAAGAGGACCAAGAGGAGGAATAATTTTATGCAAGGAGAAATACGCGAAAGAAATTGATAAAGCCGTATTTCCGGGAATTCAAGGTGGACCTTTAATGCACGTAATTGCAGCCAAAGCTGTATGCTTTGGTGAGGCACAAAAGCCAGAATTTAAAGAGTATCAAAATCAGATTATAAAAAATTCTAAAACACTAGCAGAAGAATTATTAAAATATGGATTTAATTTAGTATCTGGAGGAACAGATAATCATTTAGTATTAATAGATTTGAGAAATAAAGGAATAAAAGGAAAAGAATTAGAAACAAGATTAGATGATATTGGAATTACAGTAAATAAAAATGCAGTTCCATTTGATACGGAAAAACCAAGTATAACAAGTGGAATAAGAATTGGAACACCTGCAGTAACAACAAGAGGGTTTAAAGAAGGAGAAATGAAAAAAATAGCAAAATTAATAAGTATAACAGTAGAAGATTATGAAAATAAAAAAGAAGAACTAAAAAAAGAAGTATCTAAAATTTGTGAAGAATATCCTTTATATAAATAAATTTACTTACATATATAAAATTCAATTTAATTAAAACAATAAAAAAGGAGGAAGCAGAAATCAAATGCAAGTACTACAATTAAGTTTGAAAATGTAATGCAAGCCATTTCATTTCTGCGTAAATAAAATGGCAGACAAATTAGTAATAGTCGAATCCCCAGCAAAGGCAAATACAATAAAAAAATTTCTAGGTGGAAGCACAAAAGTAGTAGCTTCTATGGGACATATAAGAGATTTACCTAAATCAAAGTTGGGAATTGATACAAAAACATTTGAACCTCAATATATAAACATAAGAGGAAAAGGAGATTTAATAAAATCCTTAAAAAAAGAAGCAAAAGATGCAAAAAAAGTATATCTTGCAACTGACCCTGACCGTGAAGGAGAAGCAATTGCATGGCATTTAGCCAATATTTTAGGCATAGATGAAAATAAAATGTGTAGGGTAACATTTAATGAGATTACAAAAGATGCTGTAAAAAAAGCAATACAAAATCCAAGAAAAATAGATATGGATCTAACAGATGCACAACAAGCAAGAAGAGTATTAGATAGAATAGTTGGATATAAAATAAGTCCTGTATTATGGAAAAAAGTTCAGAAGGGATTATCTGCTGGTAGAGTACAATCTGTAGCTGTAAAATTAGTTGTAGATAGAGAAGAAGAAATAGAAAAATTTGTTCCAGAAGAATATTGGAATATATATGCTACATTGGCCACAAAAAAACCAAAAAAAAGTTTTGAAGCTAAATTCTATGGAAAAAATGATAAAAAATTAGACATACATTCAAAAGAAGAAATAGACAAAATTCTAGACGAATTAGAAAAAGCAAAATATGTAGTTAGTGAAATAAAAAAGGGAGAAAAAAAGAGAACTCCTGCACCACCATTTACAACAAGTACAATGCAACAAGAGGCTTCAAGAAAATTAAATTTTGCATTAAGAAAAACAATGCAAGTAGCTCAACGGATTATATGAAGGTGTAAAAATACCAGAAAAGGGAACTGTTGGTTTAATTACATATATGAGAACTGACTCTACAAGAATATCAGAAGAAGCAAGAGCAGCAGCAAAAGTGCATATTGAAAATACATATGGAGAAGAATACTATGAAAATAGGTATTATAAAACAAATAAAGATGCACAAGATGCCCATGAGGCAATAAGGCCAACATATATTGATTTAACACCAGATAAAATAAAAGAAAGCCTAACAAATGACCAATATAAATTGTACAGATTAATATATAATAGGTTTATAGCTAGTCAAATGGCAACAGCTATATTTGATACTATGCTTGTAAAAATAAACGCAAATGAGTACAATTTTAGAGCAAATGGACAAACAATAAGATTTAAAGGCTTTATGACTCTTTATGTGGAAACAGAAGATAATGAGCAAAAAGAAGAGTTTGCTAAAATACCACCGCTTACAGAAAACCAAGAACTACAAAAAGAGAATATAGAAACAAAGCAAAGCTTTACAGAGCCACCACCAAGATACACAGAAGCAAGTTTGGTAAAAGCATTAGAAGAAAAAGGAATAGGAAGACCAAGTACATATTCACCAACAATAACAACAATTCTTGCAAGAAGATATATAGAAAAAATACAAAAACAGTTACATCCAACTGAACTTGGAAGAATAGTAAATAAGCTATTAATAGAGAACTTTGGAGATGTAATAAATGTTGAATTTACTGCACAAATGGAAGAAGAGTTTGATAAAATAGCAGAAGGAAAAGAAAATTGGAAAAAAGTAATTGCAGACTTCTATGGACCATTTGAAAAAGTAGTAGAAAAAGTAGACAAAGAATTAGAACATGTAAAATTAGAATATGAAGTATCAGATGTACCATGTGACAAATGTGGTAGAATGATGGTAATTAAATATGGAAAATATGGAAAGTTCTTGGCTTGCCCAGGATATCCAGAATGCCAAAATGCAAAACCATATATAGAAACAATAGACGAACCATGTCCAAAATGTGGAGGCAAAGTACAAATAAGAAAAACTAAAAAAAGAAGAAATTATTATATATGTGAGAACAATCCAAACAACGGATGCGACTACATATCTTGGACAAAACCAGTAAAAGAGAAAAAAGAAAAATAATTCAAAATTATTTTGCAAAACAGTGTAGCAAAAATGCTATGCTGTTTTTTTAATAATTGAATAAAAATTCCTATACCTGGCAAAAATATGTATAAATTACATATTGAGGTGGAAGAATTTTGAAAAAAACTAATTATAAATATTTAAATATAAAAGGTGCAGTGCTAGATAACTATCAATTAGAACAATATATGGAAAAGATTGCAACAAGCCATGATGTGGAATTAACATCTAATATTGCAACATACCCAATTCCAAGATTAAAAGATAATTATAGGTTTATAGAAAAAACTTATGATTTATTAAATAAACATATAAAAATGGGAATAAACCTATATCCAGCAGGGGAATGGTTATTAGATAACTTTTATATAATAGAAGAAACATTTAAAACTGTATGTAAAGAAATGACAATTACAAAATATAAAAAACTACCAGGAATAATAACAGGTATATACAAAGGTTTTAGCAGAATATATGTAGTAGCATCGGAAATAGTTGCATATACAGATAATAAAATAAATGATGAAATTTTAAGTATGGCAATATCTGCGTACCAAAGAAGAAAAACTCTTGCTATGGAGGAAATATGGAATCTTTGGATTTTTTTGGAGATAGCTATTATAGAGAATATAAGAAATATATGTGAAAAGATATATTCTTCACAGGTACAAAAATATAAAGTAGAAAGTATTATAGAAAGATTAGTTGAGAAAAAAGAGGCAAATACTCAAGTTTTTAAACCAATTAAAGATGAATATAAAGAGAATGTTTCATATAAAGAAATGAAATATCCTTTTATTGAATATATGTCATATAAGTTGAAGAGCACAGGAAGAAAGGGATTACCATATTTAGAAATATTAGAAGAACAAGTAAATAAAATGGGAATGACAATTTCTGAAGTTATAACAAAAGAACACTATGATATTGCAGCATCTAAGGTTTCTATGGGAAATAGTATTATTAGTATAAAAGAAATATTAAGAGTAAATTTTTTAGATTTATTTGAAAATATAAATGGGGTAGAAGAAATATTAAAAAAAGATCCTGCAAATGTATATAGTAAAATGGATTATAAAACAAAAGAAGATTATAGAAATAAAATAAAACAAATATCAGAAAAGACCAAAATATCTGAAATATATATTGCAAATAAAATATTAGAGATGGCAAGAATATATCAAGGGAAAAATAGAAAAAAGACACATATAGGCTATTATTTAATAGATGATGGAAAAGCAGAATTACTAAAAGAATTAGGCATAAAAAATACAAAAATTATATCAAAAGAACAAAAAGCAAAAAGATATATTTTTAGTATAAATCTAATCTCTATATTACTTACAATACTATTTGTTATAAGGTTTAACTATATAAGCAAAAATGTAGTAATTTCAATAGCTTCTGGAATTATACTATATGTACCTATTTCTCAAATGTTTATGCAAGTGCTAAACTATATTTTAAGTAAAAAGGTAAAACCTAAATTAATGCCAAAATTAGATTTTAGTAAGGGTATTCCAGAGAAATATTCTACATTTATTGTAATACCAACAATTATAAATTCAAAAGATAAAGTGAAAGAACTATTTGAAAAATTAGAAGTATATTATTTAGCAAACAAAAGTGAAAATATATATTTTGCTTTGCTAGGGGATTGTACATCTAGCAAGAACGAAAAAGAGAGCTTTGACGAAGAAATAATAAAAACAGGATTAGAAGAAGCAGAAAGATTAAACAAAAAATATAAAACTTTAATAGAAGAAAATGATAAATTCTATTTTTTGTATAGAAACAGAGTTTGGAATGCAGGGGAAAAGAGTTTTTTAGGCTGGGAAAGAAAAAGAGGCTTATTATGCCAGTTTAACGATTTTATAGTAAATGGGGTAAATTTTTTTAGAGTAAACACAATAGCAAATGAAGAGAAAGATATTTGCAATAAAATTAAATATGTAATAACACTAGATTCTGACACTAATCTTGTTTTAGATTCTGCACAAGAACTAATAGGTGCAATGGCACATATTTTGAATAGACCTGTTTTAGCAAAAGAAAAAAATATTGTAGAACAAGGACATGCAATAATTCAACCGCGAATTGGAATTGATTTAGAAGCAAGTAGAAAAAATCTATTTACTAAAATTTATGCAGGACTTCGGAGGAACAGATTTATATACAAATGCTGTATCAGATATCTATTATGATAATTTTGATGAAGGGATTTTTACAGGTAAAGGGATATATGACGTAGAAATTTTTCATAAAGTATTATGTGAGGAAATACCAGAAAATACAGTATTAAGCCATGACTTACTAGAGGGAAATTATTTAAGATGTGGACTTGCAACAGATATTGTATTACTAGATGATTATCCAAGTAAATATATAAGTTATATTACCAGATTAAGCAGATGGATACGTGGAGACTGGCAAATAAAGATGTGGCTTAATAAACAAATTACAATAAAAAATGGAACCAGAAAATTAAACCCATTAAATAAATTATCTAGATTTAAAATATTGGATAATTTAAAAAGAAGTATAATGCCAGTTACTGCATTTATTGGGATAATTTTTTCTGTAATTTTAAAAATGTCAACAAGTGTAAAAATATGGCCAATAGTTACAATTTCTTTATCAGGAATAACTTTTTCAAGTGTAATTGATATATTAAATTATATAATTTTTAAAAAGAATGTAGATTCTAACTATATTTCTGCACACAAAAATATAATACCAGTTATAGGAGCCTTAAAGGCAAGTGTATTAAGAGGAATATTAGAAATAAGTTTTCTACCTAATAAAGCTATAATAACATTGAATTCAATAATAAAAACAATATATAGGACAAAAGTTAGCAAAGAACATTTATTAGAATGGCTAACAGCAGAAGAAGCAGAAAAACAAGCAAAAACGGACATTGTATCATATTATAAATTCATGTGGGCAAATGCTTTGTTTGGAATTTTAATTTTACTAATTGGTATATTTACAAAGCAAATATTTGAAGTAATACTTGGTGTTATATGGCTTTTTGGACCTATTGAAGCATATTATTTAAGCAAAGATGCAAATAAGATTGAAGCAGTAGAGAAAATATCAAAGCAAGATAAAGATTATCTTTTAGAAACAGGTAAAAAAATTTGGAATTTCTTTGATGATACAATGAATGAAGAAAATAATTTTTTACCTCCAGATAATTATCAGGAAGACAGAAAAGAAGTAATAGCAAAAAGAACATCTCCAACCAATATAGGGCTTCGGCATGCTTGCAATTGTATCTGCTTATGACTTGAAATATATAGAGTTAGAAGATGCTATAGAAAGAATAAGTAAAACATTAGAAACAATACAAAAATTGCAAAAATGGAATGGACATTTATACAATTGGTATAATACACAAACTTTAGAACCATTAAATCCAAGATATGTTTCAACAGTAGATAATGGTAATTTTATTGGGTATTTATATACTGTAAAACAATTTTTAACAAATACTGAAAAAAATCTAAAAGTAAGTGTTCCTAACACATCTGGATATATAGAAAATATTAATCAAATGATACAAATTATAGATAGCATTATACAAAGTACAGATTTTTCTGTGTTATATAACCCTAAAAAACGACTATTTTCAATAGGATTTAATATAGAAGAAAATAAATTAACAAATTCGTATTATGATTTGCTAGCTTCAGAAGCAAGACAAGCTAGTTTAGTTGCGATAGCTAAAAAAGATATACCATCAAAACATTGGAATAGCTTAAGTAGAACAATAACAAGCTTAAAAAAATATAAAGGACTTGTATCATGGTCTGGAACAGCATTTGAATATTTAATGCCAAATATAAATATAGAACAATATGAGGGCAGTTTGCTAGACGAGGCATGTAGGTTTTTAATAATGAGTCAAATGGAATATGCAAAAAAATTAGGAATACCATGGGGCGTTTCAGAAGCGGCTTTTAATTTAAGAGACTTAAATAATAATTATCAATACAAAGCATTTGGAATACCATGGTTAGGACTAAAAAGAGGCCTAGAAGATGATATGGTAGTGTCACCATATTCTGTATTTTTAAGTTTAAATTATGTACCAAAACAGGGAATAGAAAACTTAAGATTATTAGAAAGTGAAGGCATGAATAGTAAATATGGTTTTTATGAATCAATAGATTATACACTTTCTAGACTAAAATATGGCAAGAAATATGAAACAGTAAAAACATATATGGCACATCATCAGGGATTAAGTCTTTTATCAATTAATAATTTAATAAATAAAAATATACTAGTAAAAAGGTTTATGAAAAATCCAGAGATTGAAGGAATTAAAATATTATTGCAAGAAAGGATGCCAGAAAAGGCAATAATTACAAAAGAGAAAAAAGAAAAAATAGAAAAATTAAAACCAAAAGATTACGAAAACTATACAGAAAAAACATATAGCAAAATAAATTATGAATTGAATGAAGCAAATACAATATCAAATGGAAATTATACAATATGCACAAAATCAAATGGAGAAGGGTTTAGTAAATATAAAGGAATTCTAATAAACAGATTTAAAGAAACAGCAGATAAAAAACAAGGAATAATTTTTTATATAAAAAATGTATCAAACAAACGAATATGGACAAACATTCCAATAGATAAAAGGCAAGACAAGCTCAAGGTTTCTTTTACACCATCTGAAACTAAATTTACAAGAACAGATGGAAACATAGAAACAAAAACAAAAATAATTGCTTGCGCAAATGATCCAGTAGAAATAAGAAGGCTTGAATTAAAAAACAATGGAAATATGGAAGAAACGCTAGAGATAACTAACTATTTTGAACCTGTTTTATCAAAGCCTGAACAAGATTATGCTCATCAGGCATTTAATAATTTATTTATAACATTTGAAAACTTAGAAAAAGATAACATTCTAGTAAAAAGAAAGAAAAGAGGAGTAAATGATAAAGATATATATTTAGCGGTGAATTTATATACAGAACACGAAACAGTTGGAGATTTTGAATATGAAATAAGCCAAGAAAAATTTTTGGGTAAAAGAAACACACTTATTCCAGAATTAGTAGAAGATTCGAAACCATATACTAAAACAATGGGATTAGTTACAGAACCATGTTTAGCAACTAAAAGAACTATTAAAATAAAACCATCTGAAACAATAATAATTGACTTAATTTTAAGTATTTCAAATAATAAAGAAGAGGCAATATCAGCATTAGAAAAGTATAAAAATGAAAAAATAATAACAAAGGCCTTTGAAGTGTCACGAGCAAAAGTGGAAGCAGAAAATATATACTTAGGACTAAAAGGAAAAGAAGTAGAAACTTATCAGAAATTACTTTCTTATTTATTATTCCATAACCCATTAAGAAAATTGGTTTTAGAAAGATTGCCTAAAAGGATATATTCTCAAAGTAAGTTATGGAAATATGGAATATCAGGAGATTTACCAATTCTGCTACTAGAAATAAAGGATATAAACGATATTTATGTAGTAAAAGAATGCCTAAAAGCGTATGAGTTTTTTAAAAACAAAGATATAAAAATAGATTTAGTAATAATAAACGAGGAACCGAACTCTTATGATTCATATTTAAAATATGAAATAGAAGATGCAATAATAAATAAGCAATTGGCATATTTAAAAAACATTTTTGGTGGAATATTTACAATATGCAAAAATGAGATAGATTTAGAAGATATTGATTTACTAAAATTTAAAGCATCAGTATTTTTAAAAGCTGAATCAGGTAGCCTAGAAACAGCAATAACAGATTTGGAAGAAGAATATTTAAAAACAATTAAAAATATAGGAATAGAAGAAAATGAGCCAACAGTAGAAACCGAAAAAGAAGAAGAACTAGAAGAAAATATGGAGGAATTAAAATACTATAATGAATATGGAGGATTTAGTGAAAATGGATTAGAATACAAAATAAAAATTGGAAAAGACAATAAACTTCCAACTGCATGGAGTATGATACTTGCAAATCCTAAGTTTGGTACTTTGGTAACTCAAAACATAGGAGGATTTACATGGCATAAAAACAGTAGATTAAATCGATTATCTGCATGGAATAATGAACCTGTGCTAGATATACCTTCTGAAATTATATATTTAAAAGATAAAGAAAATGGCAAAAAATGGTCACTTTCAAATAATTTAAATGATATACAAACAAATTCGTATATAACTTATGGTTTAGGATTTGTAAACTTTAAGAATATATATAATGGAATATATCAAGAGCTAAATATTTTTGTCCCAAAAGAAGACACAGTAAAAATAAATATTTTAAACCTTAAAAACTTGCATGCTAAAAAGAGAAAACTAAAATTATTATATTATATTAAAGATGTGCTTGGAGAAGATGAAATAAAAACAAACGGAAACATACAACTAGTAAAAGAAGCAAATGTAATTTTTGCAAATAATTTATATAAGGATAGTTTTAAAAGATGTATTCCATATATTACAACCAGTGAAAATATAAGAAGCTATACAGGAGATAAAAAAGCATTTATAGGAAATCAAAGTATAAAAAATCCAATTGCACTAGATTTGGTTTCATTAGACAATAGTTCTGGATTGGGACAAAATTCTTGTATTGCAATAGAATTGGAAGTTGAATTAGAAGGATATGAAAGCAAAGAAATTAGTATAGTATTTGGAGAAGAAGAGAGTAAACTAGATGCAAAAAATACTGCATATAAATATTCTAAAATAACAAATTGTACTCAAGAACTAAACAAAGAAAAAGCCTTTTGGTATGAATTAGTAAGTAGGGTACAAGTAAAAACACCAATAGAATCAATAAATATAATGCTTAATGGATGGGCAACATATCAAACAATAGTATCTAGACTATGGTCGAGAACGGGCTATCAGCAATCAGGCGGAGCAATAGGATTTAGAGATCAATTGCAAGACACAATAGGATTAAAATACACAGATATAAATTTTATGAAAGAACAAATACTAATTGCATGTAGACATCAGTTTATAGAAGGGGACGTGGAACACTGGTGGCATGATGACATTAATAGAGGAATAAGAACCAGATTTTCGGATGACTTATTATGGCTTTGTTATTTGGTATATGAATATATAAATTTTACAGGAGACTATACTATTTTAGAAGAAGAACAACCTTATGTTATGGGAGAACTTTTACCAGATGGTGTTGACGAAAGATATGATGTGTATTTAGAATCAAAACAAAAAGAAAACGTATATACACATTGCATAAGAGCAATAGATAGAAGTCTAAACTTTGGAGAACATGGATTGCCTAAAATAGGCTCAGGAGACTGGAATGACGGCTTAAATACAGTAGGAAACAAACAAAAAGGTGAAAGCATTTGGTTAGGATTTTTTATATACAATATACTTGAAAAATTTATTCCTATATGTGAAAAAAGAGGAGATATATCAAGAGTAAACGAATATAAGATAAAAAAAGAAAATCTAAAAAAAGCATTAAACACAGCAGGTTGGGATGGAAGGTGGTTTAGAAGAGCATATATGGATAACCGGAGAACCTTTGCGGAAGCATAGAAAATGAAGAATGTAGAATAGATAGCATATCACAAAGCTGGGGAGTAATATCAAATGCAGCTGACAATGATAAAAAATATATATCAATGGAAAGCTTAGAAAATCATTTAATAGATACCGAAAATGGAATAATAAAATTATTGGATCCACCATTTAATAAAACAAAATTAGAGCCAGGTTATATAAAAGCATATTTACCAGGAGTAAGAGAAAATGGAGGACAATACACACATGCAGCAATGTGGGCAATAATTGCTTTTGCAAAACTTGGATTTGGAGATAAGGCTTTAGAATACTATAGAATGATTAACCCAATAGAACACACAAGAACAAAAGAAGCGGCAATAAAATATAAACAAGAACCATATGTTATACCAGCAGATATATATGGATCAAATAATCTTGTGGGAAGAGGCGGTTGGACTTGGTATACAGGCTCAAGTAGCTGGTTTTTAAATGCAGGAATAGAAAATATATTAGGGCTAAAAGTAGAAAATGAAATATTAAAGCTAGAGCCATGTATACCAAAAAAATGGGAAGAATACAGTATAAAATATAGATATAATACAAGCATATATAATATAAAAATTAAAAATCCAAATGGAAAAAACAGCGGAGTAAAAGAATTTTATTTAAATGGAAACAAAATAGAAGAAAAACAAATAAAATTGAAAGACAATAAAACAATAAATGAAATAGAAATAATTTTATAAATGTCATATTTCCGTAATAAATTTGTAAAAAAAACTTGTCTAAATTTAAGTTATATGATATAAAGAATGTATAAAATTGAAACAAAGAAGGGTGGGGCTTTCTAGTGGAAAATATTGAAGAAAAAGATAAAAAGACAATTTTAATAGTTGATGATGAAAAGCCAATAGTAGAAATATTAGTATACAATCTACAAAAAGAAGGATATAACACATTAGAGGCAAATGATGGACTTACAGCAGTAGAAATAGCTACTACAAAAAAGCCAGATTTAATATTATTAGATATAATGCTACCTAAAATGGATGGATTAACAGTATGTAAAAAAATAAGAGCTTCTCTTAATGTACCAATTCTTATGCTTACAGCAAAAGATGAAGAAATAGATAAAATATTAGGATTAGAACTAGGTGCAGATGATTATATAACAAAACCATTTAGTGTAAGAGAATTAATGGCAAGAATAAAAGCAAATTTAAGAAAATCAGAAATAAAAGAAAGTCCAGCAGAAGCAAACGAAGACAAAACTAAAAAGATTGTTGTAGGAAGCTTAACACTAGATTTAGATAAATTCGAAGCAAAAGTAGATGGAGAAGTTATTGACTTAACATTAAGAGAATTTGAAGTGTTAAAATTTTTAGCAAGCCAAGCAGGACAAGTAATAACAAGAGAAGTATTACTAGAAAAAGTTTGGGGTTATGAATATTATGGAGATATAAGAACAGTAGACGTTACAGTAAGAAGAATTAGAGGAAAGATAGAAAAAGATACTGCAAATCCAAAAATATTAATAACGAAAAGAGGCGTAGGATATTATATAAAAGCAAATTAATATATAAATTGTAATTTATGGAGGGGGAATTCTAGGGACTGTCCCTTAAAATCACCAAACCTGGGGATTTTGGGGACTGTCCTGAATTCACCCGAAACTAAACAAATTACAATTTATTTTTTTGAGGTGAAAAAATGTTTAAAAGTGTTCAAATAAAAATGATATTAATAATTATTGCACTTGCAGTATTAATGCTTGCAATTCCAGAATATATATATTTAGCAAGATTAAATAATTTAAATGTAGCACAAAACCCTGAAATGTTAGCACAAAGCATTGCAACATGGAAAATTGTTTTATCAATATTAACAGGAAGTTTTTTAATCATATCTACAATAATTGTTATATTCACATCTAAAAATGTAGTATCACCAATTTCTAAATTAATAAAAAAGGTAGAAAGAATAGCAGCAGGAGATGAAACAGAACAAATAGAACTAAAAGAAGTTGATAATGGAAAATCAAATACAGAAATAGATGAATTAGTAAAAGCATTTAACGTAATGACAGCAGGATTAAAAGAAAATCTAAATGAAGTAACAAGACAAAAAATGCAAATAGAAACAATTTTACTTCATATGACAGATGGAATTATAGCATTTAATATAGATGGCAGTATAATACATATAAATCCAGCTGCAAGTAGACTTTTAAAAATAACAGCAGATGATAATACATTTGACAAGATATTCAAAAAACTAAAAATAGATATGAATATGGAAAAAATAATATATTTAGAAAATTGGACCTCAACAGAGCAAAAAGTAAATATAGATGATACATATGTAAATATGTTTTTTGCTCCATTTAAAGACGAAAATAATAGACCAGCAGGAGTAATGGTACTAATTCAGGATATAACAGAACATGTAAGACTAGATAATATGAGAAAAGAATTTGTGGCAGATGTATCACATGAATTAAAAACTCCACTTACATCAATTTTGGGTTATTCAGAAACACTTGCAACAAGTGAATATGACAAAGAATTGCAAACGAAGTTCTTAAATGTTATATCATCAGAAGCAGTAAGAATGACTAAACTTGTAAATGATTTATTAACACTTTCTAAGTATGATAATAAAAAAACAAATACAGAAAAGACTGAATTCGATTTAGGAGAACTTGTAAAACAAGCACAAGAAAATTTACAAATAGAAATGGACAAAAAACATCAAAAAGTAGAATGCTTTGTAACTGCAAACGTTCCAAATGTTTATGCAGATAGAGATGGTATAGAAAGAGTAGTACTAAATATATTATCAAACAGTATAAAATATACTGGTGAAGGTGGAACAATAAAAATATATGTAGGATTTGTATATAATGATGCATATATAAAAGTAATTGATAATGGGATAGGAATTCCAGAAGAAGACCTAAACAAAATATTTGAAAGATTTTATAGAGTAGATAAAGCAAGAACAAGAGAAATGGGTGGAACAGGACTAGGACTTTCAATAGCGAAAGAAATATTAGATCAGAACAATGGAAGAATTGATATAAAGAGCAAAGTACACGAAGGAACAGAAGTAGTAATTACAATACCAACAAAAAGTAAATAAATTGTAATTTGTGTGAGGGGGAATTCTAGGGACTGTCCCTTAAAATCACCAAACCTGGGGATTTTGGGGACTGTCCTGAATTCATCCGGAATTAAACAAATTCCAATTTATACAATGAAATAATTGAAAAAATGTAGATAGTAATGTATAATGAGGAAGTAATGTATTCGAAAGAAGGAAAAACAATGGAAGAAAAAGCAGATTCAAAAATAAAAGATATATTAGAATGGGCATATTGCATAATAATAGCAGTAGTCTTAGCATTGCTATTTAGATATTATATAGGAACACCAACAATAGTAAAACAACCATCAATGTACAATACCTTAGAAGAAGGACAAAGACTTATTCTAAGCAGATGGACAAGAACTGTAAAAGGAACATACAAAAGAGGAGATATAATAACATTTGAAGCACCAAGTCAAACACAAATGTCTACATTTGATGTAGATATGAATAATCCAGTTGCAATATATGATTATAAACCAAAGGGAATTTTTGCTAAATTTTCATATTATGTATTAGAATTTAATAAAACAAGCTATATAAAAAGAGTAATAGGTGTAGCTGGAGACCATATAAAAATTGAAAGTGGCAAAGTTTATTTGAATGGACAAGAATTAAATGAACCATATTTAAGAGATGGAATAAAAACAGAACAAAAAGTATTTACAGACATTATTGTTCCAGAAAATTGTGTGTTTGTTATGGGCGACAATAGACCACAAAGTATGGATAGCAGAAGCTTTGGATGTATCCCACTAGAAAAGGTTGAAAGTAAAGTGGTAATTAGATTTTGGCCATTAAATAAATTTGGAAAAGTTAAATAATCAATTTTAGGAAGATTAATATGATTTTTGAAAATATTATAGGAAATGAAAAAAATAAAAAATTACTAGAAGACATTATAGCTAAAAACAAAATTGCTAATGCATATATGTTTATTGGACAAGAAAGTATTGGTAAGTTTTTATTTGCAAAAGAATTTGCAAAAGCTATATTATGTCTAAATGAAAACAAACCATGCAACAAGTGTAAATCATGCTTAGAACTTGAGAATTCAAATAATCCGGATTTAACAATAATTGAACCAGATGGAAATAACGTAAAAATAGAACAAATAAGAGAACTAAATAAAAAAGTAGTAGAAAAACCAATAGTATCAACAAAAAAAGTATATATAATAAATGATGGACAAAACATAACAAAAGAAGCTCAAAACGCATTACTAAAAACATTAGAGGAGCCACCAGAATATGTTACAATAATACTAATTACAACAAGTGAAAGTGCTTTTTTACCAACAATAAAATCAAGATGCACTAAAATAAACTTTAACAAACTTACTAAAGAAGAAATGTTAAATATATTAAAAAACAAATACAATTATCAAAATATTGCAGATATAGTATATAAAATATCAAATGGAAGCATAAATAAGTCAATTCAAGTAATAGAGCGACAAAGCGAATTTGAAACTATAAATAAAACATTTAGCAATCTGGAAAATACAAATATAATTGACCTAATAAACAGCAAAGAAGAAATTTTTAAAGATAAAGAAGAAATAAATAATATATTAGATTATATTATTACAATTTTTTTTGAGAAAATCAAACAGAATGTCAAATATGTTGAATGTATTGAAATCACAGAAAAAACAAAAGAAAGATTAAGAAAAAACGGTAATTATGATATGACAATAGATAATTTTATGCTAAGTATATGGGAGGAAATAAATGGCTAATATTATAGGCGTTAGATTTAAAAAACCAGGTAAAATATATTTTTTTGACCCTGATGGAATAGAAATAGAACAAGGAGAACATGTTATTGTAGAAACAGCAATGGGAAAAGAATACGGAGAGGTAGCAATAGCAAATAGAACCATTCCAGATGATAAATTAGTAAAACCTTTGAAAAAAATAATTAGAGTTGCAACAAACAAAGATAAAAAACAGCATGAAGAAAACAAAGAGAAAGAAAAAGAAGCTTTAAAAATTTGTGAAAAGAAAATAAAAGAACATGGGTTAGATATGAAACTAACAGATGTAGAATATAAATTCGATAGAAGTAAATTGCTTTTCTTTTTTAAAGCAGATGGAAGAATAGATTTTAGAGATTTAGTAAAAGATTTAGCAGCAATATTTAAAACAAGAATAGAATTAAGACAAATAGGAGTAAGAGACGAAGTGAAAAATCTAGGCGGAAACGGAATGTGTGGAAGAGAATTATGTTGTTGTTCTTTTTTAGGAAATTTTGAAACAGTATCAATAAAAATGGCAAAAGAACAAAACATATCATTAAATCCATCTAAAATATCTGGTAATTGTGGAAGATTAATGTGTTGCTTAAAATATGAACAAGAAGTATATGAAGAAAAACTTAAAAGATTACCAAAAGTTGGAGCAATAGTAAAAACAGAAGATGGAGAAGGCGAAGTTTGTGGTGTAGAAACACTAAAAGAAATAGTAAAAGTAAAACTTCATGATGGAGAAGACACTTTCTTTAAAAAATACAATTCAAAAGATATAAAAATTATAAAAAATGCAGAAAAAGAGGATGACAGTATAGAAACAGATAATCCAGAAGATCTAAAAGAATTACAAGAATTAGAAAAATTAGAAAAAATGGATGAAAAAAATAAAAAATAATTTAGATATTAATTTTTATAATAAAGTTTTAAAGGAGGGGAAGATATGGCATACAAAATAACAGATAAATGTATATCTTGTGGAGCATGTGCAGCAGAATGCCCAGTAGGATGTATTTCACAAGGAGAAGACAAATACATAATAGATGCAAATTCATGTATTGGTTGTGGTACTTGTGCAGGAGTTTGCCCAGTAGAAGCACCAGAAGAAGAATAAAATAAAAAAGAAAGAAGTGCGGTTTCTAATTAGGACATAACCGCACTTTTTTTTACTGTTCTTCGCCAAGCATGTATGCTGATTTCTCAGCAACCTTATCGGCGAGACCAATGATCAACCACAGGGCGATGGAAATGAGGATTGCATATCCTTTCCAGATAAATAATTCTCTTATAGAAAAGTCATCTGAAAAAACAAGCAAAACAAATAATAATGATACTACAATGCCAATGGCTGAAACTACTTTTACTACGCTTGCCAGAGCTTTCGTAGCTTTAAGGGTTACTTTTAATACTTTTGCGATGATTTTTTTAGTTTTTGTCATGGTTAATTTCACCTTTCTAATTTTATATTACCCTAATTATACCACATATCAAACAAAAATTCAAATTTTAGCAAATTTGCGGGTTGACTTTTGTGTATTTTCGAAATATACTTTATTTTGTATAACAGTAAAATAAAGACATATAGATTAATAAGGAGGTTAATAAATGGACGGGTTAATAGAAATTAGATGGCACGGACGAGGAGGACAAGGTGCAAAAACAGCATCACTTCTTTTAGCAGATGCAGCATTCAACACAGGTAAGTATATTCAAGGATTTCCAGAATATGGACCAGAAAGAATGGGAGCACCAATTACAGCATATAACAGAATAAGTGATAAACCAATTACAATACATAGTAATATTTATGAACCAGACTATGTAGTAGTTGTAGATGATACTTTATTAGAAACAGTTCCAGTAACATCTGGACTAAAAAATACAGGAGCAATAGTAATAAACACTACAAAAAATGCAGAAGAAATAAAAGGATTACTTAAAGGTTATGAGGGAAAAGTATATAAAATAGATGCAAGAAAAATATCAGAAGAAGCATTAGGAAGATATTTTCCTAATACACCAATGCTTGCAGCAATAGTAAAAGTTAGTAAAGTTATGTCAGATGAAGAATTATTAAATGATATGAAAGGTTCATTTAAACATAAATTTGCTAAAAAACCAGAAGTAATAGAAGGAAATATGAAAGCATTAGAAATGGCTTTAAATTCAGTAGAAGAAATTTAAAATGAATGGAAGGAGAATAGGAATGGATATTAATTCAAAAACACCAATGGAAGAATTAACACCAGGTGGAGATATATATACAGCAGGAAATGCAAGAGAATTTAAAACAGGGGATTGGAGAAGTCAAAAACCCATATTCTTATCAGAAAAATGCAAACAATGTGGACTATGTTTCCCTGTATGCCCAGATGATGCAATACCAGTAGGAAAAGACCAAAAAAGAACAGAATTTAATTATGATTATTGCAAGGGATGCGGAGTTTGTGCTAAAGTGTGTCCATTTGGTGCAATAGTTATGCAATAAAACAAATGAAACAGAACATATGTCTGTTTAAAATAAAAAAGGGAGGAAATGAAATGTCTATTAGAGAACGTTTAAGTGGTAATGAAGCAGCAGCTATTGCAATGAAACAAATAAATCCAGATGTAGTAGCAGCATTCCCAATAACACCATCAACAGAAATACCACAATATTTTTCAACATTTGTAAGTAATGGAGAAGTAAATACAGAATTTGTTGCAGTAGAAAGTGAGCATAGTGCAATGTCTGCAACAATAGGAGCAGAAGCAGCAGGAGCAAGAGCTATGACAGCAACTTCTGCAAATGGAATGTCATTAATGTGGGAAATGATATATATTGCTTCAAGTTTAAGATTGCCAATAGTAATGAGTTTGGTAAATAGAGCAGTATCAGGACCATTAAATATCCATAATGATCATTCTGATGCAATGGGAGTAAGAGATGCTGGATGGATTATGTTGTTTTCAGAAAATAACCAAGAAGCTTATGATAATTTAATAATGGCACATAGAATAGCAGAAAATAAAGATGTAAAACTACCTTTAATGGTATGTCAAGATGGATTTATAACATCACATTCAATAGAAAATATAGAATTAATAGAAGATGATAAAGTAAAAGCTTTTGTCGGAGAATATAAACCAGATGAATACTTGCTAAATAAAGATAACCCAATAGCAGTAGGACCACTTGATTTACAAGCATATTTATTTGAACACAAAGCACAACAAGCAGAAGCAATGAAAAATGCAAAAAAAGTAATATTAGATGTAGCAAAAGACTTTGAAAAAATGACAGGTAGAAAATATTCTTTCTTTGAAGAATATAAACTAGATGATGCTGATATTGCAATAGTATGTATGAACTCAACAGCAGGAACAACAAAATATGTTGTAGATAATTTAAGAGAAAAAGGAATAAAAGCAGGACTTCTAAAAATAAGAGTATTTAGACCATTTCCAGCAGAAGAAATTGCAAAAGCTTTAGAAAATGTAAAAGCAGTTGCAGTATTAGATAAAGCAGATTCATTAAATGCTGCTGGTGGAGCTTTATTTGAAGATGTAACATCTGCAATGTATGTAAATAAAAAACAAGTTCCAATGGTAAACTATGTATATGGAATTGGCGGAAGAGATACAAAAGCAGACGATATAGAAAGCGTGTATAACGATTTGGCTCAAATTGCAAAAACAGGAGAAATAGATAACCCATATAGATATTTAGGATTAAGAAAATAGGAGGAAATAACAATGGCATATAATTTAAAAGAAGTAATTGCAGAAAAACCATCAAGATTTACAGCAGGTCATAGAATGTGTGCAGGATGCGGAGCTCCTGTTGTAGGAAGAATGGTTTTAAGAGCATTAAAACCAGAAGACCATGCAGTAATATCTTGTGCAACGGGATGTATGGAAGTTTCAACATTTATCTATCCATACACAGCATGGACAGATTCTTTTGTACATACAGCTTTTGAGTGTGCAGCTGCAAATGCAAGTGGAGCAGAAGCTGCATACAAAGCATTAAAAAGAAGTGGAAAAATACCAGAAGATCAAACAACTAAATTTATAGCATTTGGAGGCGATGGAGGAACTTACGATATAGGACTACAAAGCTTATCAGGAGCAATGGAAAGAGGACATGATATGGTATATGTATGCTATGATAATGGTGCATATATGAATACAGGAATTCAACGTTCATCTGCTACACCTAGATTTGCAGATACAACAACATCACCAGCAGGAAAAGTAATTCCTGGCAAGATGCAAAATAGAAAAGACTTAACAAATATAATGGCAAACCACCATATTCCTTATGTTGCTCAAACAATTGCATATAATAACTTTAAAGATTTATATGAAAAATCAGAAAAAGCAATATATACAAAAGGACCAGCTTTCTTAAATGTACTTACACCATGTCCAAGAGGATGGGGATATAATACAGAAGACTTAATGCAAATAAATAAATTGGCAGTAGAAACATGCTACTGGCCACTATATGAAGTAATAGATGGAAGATATGTAGTAAACTACAAACCAAAAAATAAACTTCCAATAGAAGAATTCTTAAGACCACAAAAAAGATTTAAACACATGTTTAAACCAGGAAATGAATGGATGATAGAGGAATTTCAAAAAGAAGTAGACAGACGTTGGGAAGAATTATTACACCTAGAAGAAATAACAAATAAAGAAGAAAATTAACCTAAAAAAAGCCTAATATAGGCTTTTTTTGTTGAATATATAATAAATTTATGCTATTATTATATAGTAAAATAAACAAATGGAGTGATTTATATGCAAAGTAAATATGATGTAATAGTAGTAGGAATGGGGCCTAGCTCAATTTTTTGTGCCTATGAACTAATACAACTAAAAAAATATAAACATGTACTATTAATAGACCAAGGAAAAAGAGTAGAAGACAGATATTGCCCAATAGAAAAGACAAAAAAATGTGTACATTGTAAACCAATGTGTAATATAACAAATGGATTTTCCGGAGCAGGAGCTTTTTCTGATGGCAAATTATCACTATATGATAGCAAAGACGATGATATTCATGTTGGAGGAATTTTACACAAATATATAGGGGTTCCAAAAACAAAAGAGCTAATAGATTATACAGACAAGATTTACCTAGACTTTGGAGCAGATAAAAAACTAGAAGGAACAGAATATCAAGAAGAAATTGCTAAAATATCTAAAAGAGCAGAAAAAGATGGAATAAGATTAATAAATATTCCAATAAGACATCTAGGAACAGAAAAAAGCCATGAAGTATATGGAAGATTAGAAAAATATATAGAAGACAATGGCGTAGAGATGCTTTTCGGAACAACTGTTGGAGATTTAATTGTAGAAAATGGCGAGATAAAAGGTGTTAAAATTAAAGAAGCAAAATATATAGAAGATGAAGAATATCCATTAGAGAGTGTATATGCAGATAAAGTTGTACTAGCTGTTGGAAGAAAAGGTGCAAATTGGCTAGTAGATATGTGCAATAAACATGGTATAAAAACAGATACAGGAATAGTAGATATTGGTGTTAGATATGAGCTTCCAGACGAAATTATGAAAGATGTAAATAAATACATGTATGAAGCAAAGTTTGTTGGAAGAGTAGGACCATTTAGAGATAAAGTAAGAACTTTTTGCCAAAACCCAAGTGGATTTGTATCAGCAGAAGTTTATGATAACAATTTAACATTAGTAAATGGACATTCATATAAAGAAAGAAAAAGTACAAATACAAACTTAGCAATACTTGTATCGCATCACTTTACACACCCTTTTGATAAACCAATTGGATATGGACGTAATGTTGCTCAAAACTTAAATGACCTAGGTGCAGGAAATATAGTAGTTCAAAGACTAGGAGACATACATAGAGGAAAAAGAACTTGGGATTATGAGTTAGAAAGAAATTCAGTAGAACCAACATTAAAGTCAGCAGTAGCAGGTGATATTACATTTGCATTAGGTTATAGAACGATGGTAAGTATACTAGAATTTATAAGAACAATAGATAAAGTTGTAGAAGGATTTGCAAATCCAGATAATCTTTTATATGCACCAGAAATAAAATTTTACAGCAATAAAGTAATAATAAATGAACAATTTGAAACAAATATAAAAGGATTATACTCAATAGGAGATGGAGGAGGAATGACAAGAGGTTTAATGATGGCATCATGCTCAGGAATCCAAATGGCAAGAAACTTGTAAAAGTAAACGTTTAATTAATAATATGTGAAAAAACAAACAGACATTAGTTCAGTTGAAACGAAATGTTTGTTTTTTGCAAATATTGCATATATGTTTACTTATAGAAATAATAAGTTGCTGAAGCAAAAGAATTGGACTAAAAACAAATAGGAAAAATTTGACATAAAAAAAATAATAGTATAATTGCAATATAACTTTTAAATTAAAAAATATTAACAGAGGAGTATAAAAATGAAAAAGAGGTTTAGTGTAATAATATGCGCATACAATATAGAAACATATGTATCAAAAGCAATTGAAAGTGTATTAAATCAAACTTTTAAAGACTATGAGCTAATATTAGTAAACGATGGCTCAAAAGATAATACTTTAAATATTCTTAAAGAATATGAAAGTAAAAATGGTGACAGAATTAAAGTTATAGATAATGTAATTAATTTAGGATTAAGTAAATCAAGAAATATAGCAATTTCACAGGCAAATGGAGAATATATAGTTCATCTAGATGGTGATGATTTGTTCTATGAACCAGATACTTTAAAAAAAATAAATAATACAATAGGGGAAGATGGAGCAGATGTAACATATTTTGGGGTAAAATATGTAGGAGGAGATAATAAAGTATATTTACCAAATGCTGAAAATTCAACTAAAGAGGCAAGAATAGTTTGCGACATGCATTTTGCAGTTGCAAGTAAAGTCTGGAAAAAAGAATTTTTGGATAGAAATAATATAACTTTTATTGAAAACATGTATTATGAAGATATGGTATATTCTATAAAAGCAACTATACTAGCAGAAAAATTAAAATATGGGGAATTTCCTATATATTATTATTATAGAAATAGAGAAGGAAGTATAATGGCTACACCTAATATAAAGAGATGTAAAGATATGTATAAGATGCTTTACTATTTAATGGAACTATATGAAACCACACCAGAAGAATTGAAGCCATATTTACTAAGCTTTATAAACAATGAAACAAGAAGCTTGCCAATAAGAATAAATGCTATAATAAAGTCAATGAAAGGAAACACAAAGGCACCAGTACTTCCAAAAAGAAATTATAAATTTAAAAAAGAAGATATATAATCTATAAAGTCGTATAAAAATGAAACTTTATTTGTGTAAACAAAGAAAAGACACTAGACACTGCTAGTGTCTTTTGCTTTAAATTGCAAATTAATAGAACTTATGATAATATGATTGCATAAATAAATTAAAAAAGTAGAATATTAAAAATAAAAGGAAAAAACATGGAAGCTCTAGAAATTGCAAAATTAATTGAAAATCATGGAGGCAGGCTTTATTTAGTAGGAGGGGCACTTAGGGACAAACTATTAAATAGGCCTATTTTTGATGAAGATTATTGTGTAGTTGGTTTAGAAAAACAAGATTTCTTAGAGCTATTTCCAAATGCACATATAAGAGGAAAAGCCTTTGAGGTTTTTGAATTAAATGGACATGAATTTGCACTTGCTAGAACGGAGAAAAAAATAGGAAAAGGTCATAAAGAATTTGAGATTACAACAAATAAAAATATAACAATTGAAGAAGATTTATTAAGAAGAGATATAACAATTAATTCAATTGCACAAGATGTTTTAACTAAAGAAATAATAGACCCATTTAATGGACGAGAAGATTTAAAAAATAAGATAATAAGAGCAACAAGCACTAGCTTTAAAGAAGATCCATTAAGAGTATATAGAGTAGCTAGATTTGCAAGTGAGTTAAATTTTAAGGTAGAGAAATTAACTATACAAATGATGAATGAATTAAAAGGAGAATTAAATTCATTATCAAAAGAAAGAGTATTTTGTGAATTTAGAAAAGCATTAGCAACAGAAAAACCATCAATATTTTTTTATGTTTTAAAAGAAGCAGGAGTTTTAGATATACATTTTAAGGAAATATATGATTTAATAGGAAGTATCCAGCCAATAGAATATCATCCAGAAGGAGATAGCTATAATCATACAATGATAGTACTTGATAATAGCGCAAAATTAACAGATAATTTAGAAATACGATATGCAAGTTTAGTCCACGATTTAGGAAAAGGCTTAACACCAAAAGAAATATTACCACATCATTACGGACATGACGAAAGAGGCGTTGAACCAGAAAGAAAATTGTCTAATAGAATAGGAGTTCCAACTTCATGGAAAAAAGCAGGAATTACATCATGTAAAGAACACATGAGAGGTGGAATATTTAGTCAAATGACTCCGGAAAAACAAGTTTCTTTTATAGAACGAGTAGAAAAATCTGTGTTAGGATTACATGGATTGCAAATAGTAGTATATTGTGATAAAAATAGAACAGGAACTTCAAGTGAAGAAAAAAGAAAAAAATGTACATTTGAGCAAATAGGGCAAGAGCTACTAACAAAAATAGATGGAGAATATATAAAGGAAAAATATAAAAACATACAAGGACAAGAATTTGGAGAAAAACTACATCAAGAAAGAGTAAGATGGATGAAAATGCAACATAGAATAAAATAGGGAAAAAGGGGACAGACCCCTTTTTCCCTATTTTATTGTTACAACAGTTACTCCCATTTCACCTTCGCCAAATGTACCCATTCCATAAGATTTAACATGTGGATGCTTTTTTAAAAATGCATGGATTCCGGCTTTTAGCTTTCCTGTTCCTTTCCCATGAACAATCCTAACTGTTTCTAATCTTGCAATATTTGCATCATCCAAATATTTGTCTACTAGTGGAATTGCTTCATCTACTGTTAAACCAATTACATTTATTTCGTTAGATATGTTTTTAGATTTTATTATTGATTTATTTTTAGTAGGTTGAACAGTTTTTGCAGTTTCTTGTTTTGTTCGTACAAGTTTATCAATAGAAATATTTGTTTTTAAGCTTCCTACTTGGATTTCTACTTCAGAAGAGGCATTTGGAAGTTTTAGTACAGTTCCAGTTTTGCCAAGAGGAATAACATATACTTGCATTCCAACTTTTATTTCATCTGGTGTTAAATTACCTTTTTGATTTTTGCTATTCATAGAAAAGTCTTTTATTTTATCATTTACTTTACTTTTTAAATCATACATTTCTTGAACAGAAGCTTTGCTATTTTTCTTTGAAAGATTGTTCATTTCTTTTATTATTTGTGTTGCTTCATCTTGAACATCTAATAATATGTCTCTAGCTTCTTTTTTTGCATTTTCAACCATAAGGATAGCTTTTTCTTCATACTCTGAATAATCAGTTTCAAGTTTTTTTCTAAGCATTTCTATTTGATTTAAATTTTTAGTTGTTTCATCTTTCTTTTTTTCAATTTCTATTTGATTATCATAAATTTCTTTTAATAAATCTTCTATACAAATATTATCATTATCAATTAATGATTTTGCTTTCTCTAAAATACTTTCTTTTAAACCAAGTCTTTTACTTATTTCAAAAGCATTACTTTTACCAGGAATGCCAATTAATAATTTATATGTTGGAGATAAAGTCTCTAAATTAAATTCGAAACTTGCATTTTCAAAACCAGTTGTAACAATTGCATATTGCTTTAATTCTTCGTAATGAGTAGTGCTAATTACAATTGAACCTAAATTATAAAAATAGTCCAAAATACTTATTGCTAAACGACTTCCCTCTATTGGGTCAGTACCAGAGCCAAGCTCATCTAAAAGAATAAGACTATTTTTAGTTGCTGTTTTAGTAATTTCAACAATATTTAAAATATGAGAAGAAAATGTACTTAAAGATTCACTAATACTTTGTTCATCACCAATATCCGCAAAAATATTATCAAAAACATATATACTGCTATTTTCTTTGCAAGGGATTAAAATTCCGCTATAAGCCATCAATAACAATAAACCTGTAGTTTTTAAACAAACAGTTTTACCACCAGTATTTGGCCCTGTAATTATAAGTGAAGAATAGTTTTCTCCAATATAAATATCAATTGGAACTACTTTGCTTTCATCAATTAAAGGATGACGTGCTTGAATTAAATTTACATATTTTTTGTTGTTAATATCAGGTTTAATTCCATTTAGTTTTTTACTAAAACTTGCTTTAGCAAATATAAAATCAATTTGACCAATTAATTCAACATTGTTTTTTAATTCATTAGTAATTGGCATAAGTTTTCTAGAAAGTTCTGTTAAAATTTTTGCAATTTCTATTGCTTCCTCAGCTTTTAAGTTATTCAATTCGTTGTTAAGTTCAAAAACAGCAAGAGGCTCAATAAAAACAGTAGAACCACTTGAAGAAACATCATGAACAAATCCTTTAACAAAACTTCTATATTCTTCTTTTACTGGAATTACATATCTTTCATTTTTTATTGTAACAATACTATCTTGCAAATACTTTGAATATGTAGCAGAATGAACCATTGAGTTTAATTTATTTTTAATTTCTACACCTAAATTCTTTTGAGATTTTCTAATCGAGTTTAACTTTGAAGAGGCGTTATCTGAAATAGTATTCTCATCTAAAATTTTATCAAAAATTTCTTTTTCTAATAATTTGTTAATATATAGTAGATCACAAGAAGGAAGTATTAAATCACATGTTTCGTCAAGAAAATATTCCTTTAATTCTCTAGAAGCCTTTAAAATACTACCAATTTCTAATAAATCCGAAGCTGTTAAAGAAAAGTTAGATTCAAGATTTTTAATTGCAATATCAATATTAGGAATAGAAGAAAGAGGTAAACTTCCTTTTTTATAAATTAATCCAAGAGCCTGATTTGTTTGTTCTAATAAAAAAGATACATTTGTACTTGGATTTAGTCTTCTACATAAATTTTTACCTAAATATGTTTTAGCAAAACCTTCTAACATTTCTAGTATTTTATTATATTCTAATTTATCTAAATACTTTGAGTTCATTTTATCAATCTCCTTAAAACATAAATATTATACTATTTTTTAAAAAGAAAGGCAAATTGGAATTTATCTAAATTCATTTGAAAAAACAAAAAATCTATTGTTTTTAAAAAACTATTACAGTATAATAAAGTTAGATTTTATTGGAGGTAACAAATGAAGAAGTTGAAAAGTGAAAATGGTGCAATTGCAATACTTGTTTTAATTTCACTAGTATTTTTAACCACTTTTTTAATAAGTAGTTATGTAATAATGTCAAATAAAATGCAATCACAAAGAAAAGTTATTAGTGACACAAAAGACATATATGAGAATTATGACTTAAATCAAATGTATGAATCTTATTTTGATAAGTCAAGAGATGGACTACCAGATAATGTGGAACAATTAGAGTATATTGAAAGCACAGGAACACAATATATAGACACAGGAGTGTTTCCAAGTAATAATTTAAAAATTAATATTAAGGTTTGCTATACAAATAGTAATGCATTATATATGCTGGGAAGTGATAATGCATATAATGCTGGTGTAAATATCTGGTGGGATCCAAATTATAAAACACAAGGGTATAAGGGAATATTTGGAACCCCAATAATGAGTACAGGTGTTATTCCACAAATTAATGTACCTGTAACAATAAC